>JAABUY010002177.1_pt1 | contig 23927 bp, 21 predicted proteins | sample 5560271 | NCBI WGS metagenome assembly JAABUY01 (sample SAMN10711886, study PRJNA513374) | rock metagenome | isolation source: Antarctica rocks | place: Antarctica: Victoria Land, University Valley | reverse complement strand
TCACCGGCGTCTCGTGCGTGACTACGAAGCCAGGATGGACGTCTCCGAAGCCATGATCGATATCGCTATGGGTGGGTTGATGATCCGAAGACTCGCCCACCCATAGTTGCCAAACGGACTCTAAGAGCCGGCCCGATCGTGACCTGTTCCGCATATGCGGAACAGGTCGGGCCGCCGCGTCCGGCTGGCAATGGCCAGGACCGATCCGGCACCGGACCGGTCGGGCCCGCATGCATGGCGGCCCGGGCCGGGTCATGGACCCGTCACGCTGCCTCGCTAGTCTGCCGGCCAAGCAGGAGGGATTTACCATCATGACGACGGGAACGGACGGCGTGTCGCGGCGCGACATCTTCAGGACGGCGGCGGCGGGCGGCATCGCGCTCGCCCTGGCGCCGGGCACCGCTATGGCGCAAGCCGGTGCGGGAAGCGCGGACGCGGCGCCCATCTCGGCCGCCACGGTCACCGGCATCGTGTTCGACGACACCGCCGGCGACGGCAGTCGGAAGCCCGACAGCCGCGGCATTCCGGGCGTCCTGGTGTCGAACGGACGTGAGATCGCCGTGACGGACATCGGCGGCCATTACAGCCTGCCGGTCGGCGACGAGACGGTGGTGTTCGTGATCAAGCCGTCGGGCTACATGACGCCGCTGGAGCCCGGCACCATGCTGCCGCGCTTCCATTACATCCACCAGCCGAACGGCTCGCCCGCGTCGCTCGACCTGACCTTTGCGGGGATCGTGCCCACCGGCCCCTTGCCCGCATCGGTCGACTTCCCGCTGCGCCGTCAGGACGAGCCGAAGAGCTTCGAGGTGGTGCTGTTCACCGATCCGCAGCCCGAGACGGACGTGGAGGTCGACTTTATCCGCGAGGACGTGCTGGCCCCGCTGCGCGGCACGCGGGCCCGCTTCGGCATGACGCTGGGCGACCTGATGTTCGACGACCTGTCGCTCTACGGCCGTTACAACGCCCTCGTGGGCACCATCGGCCTGCCCTGGTACAACATCGGCGGCAATCACGATCTCAACTTCGAGGCGCCCGACCGCCGCCATTCGCGCGAGACCTTCAAGCGCGTGTTCGGACCCAGCTATTATGCGTTTCACTATGCCGACGCCGTCTTCGTCATGTTGGACGATGTCGACTACCTCGGCACCGACCGGACGAAACCGCACGGGGCCGGCAAATACGAGGGGCGGCTCGACCCGGCGCAGCTCGATTTCGTGCGCAACCTTCTCGCTCATGTGCCCGACGACACGCTGATCGTGCTGACGCTGCACATTCCGCTCGCGACCTACCTCAGCGACAACAGCTCCGAGAACCTGACCGACCGGGCCGAACTCTTCAAAATCCTGGCGGGGCGCCGCTACACCCTGAGCCTGTCGGGCCATACGCACACGACCGAGCACCATTATTTCGGCGAGGCCGAGGGGTTCGTGTCGCCGGTGCCGCACCACCACCACATCCTGACCGCGGTTTCGGGGTCGTGGTGGAGCGGGCCCTTCGACCATCGCGGGGTCGCGGTGGCGGACAGTCGCGACGGCACGCCCAACGGCTTCCATATCCTGTCGGTCGAAGGCAACCGCTACACCACGCGCTTCGTGCCCGCCAAGGAGCCCGAGGGCCGGCAGATCCGGGTCTCGGTCGAGAGCCAGTTCCACGGTGAGATGCGGCGCGACACGCGGCCCGGCACGCCGCTGCAGCCTCGCCTGTCCCACGCAGCCGCCCGGGCCGCCACCGTGGTGGCCAACGTGTTCGACGGCGGTCCGAAGACGGTCGTCAGCCTGAAGATCGGGGAGGCGGCGCCCGTGGCCATGGTGCCGCGCGGCCGCCCCGACCCATTCGTCGAGGACGTCTACGCCCGCAACGAAGCGACCAAGAAGCCCTGGGTCAAGGCCGAGACCTCCTCCCATGTCTGGACCGCCAGGCTGCCGCCGCTGGGGCCGGGTATCTACCCCATGGTGGTCGAGGCCGTGAACGAATACGGCGCCACGGTTTCGACCCGACAGGCGCTCGAACTCGAGGGCTGAGGCGCCGCGCCGGTAGTGGGTCAGTCTGAAATCGTGCCCACTTGACCCCGCTCGCACCCGAGTCTCCCATATGCTAAACGTGAAGCATGGGAGGGACCGATGGTTACGGTAAGCAACCTAGTCGAAGAGTGGATCCAAATACGCACTACCCTGACCCACCAAGTGAAGCAGATTGAATCTGGCAAGTCGCATGTCGGAGACATGTCCACCGGCGTTCAGACCGAAGTCACCCTTACGCACCTCAAAAGCTTGATCAACGAGCTAAATTTTTTGCTGAAGGAATATGCGGGTGCCCACTGAACCCAAGCGCCCCCGCGATACGAATTAGCTGGGCAAGCTGATGGTCGATATCCTGACCGGTCAGGTCGAGGATCGTGAGCCTACGCCAGAGGAACGGGGCGTGGACCCGGCCGCCTTTTGTGTCGGAGTTCTTCCGTAAGCCCTGGAGCTAGACGATCATAAACAAAGTCATCGGTCCACGTCGCCACCACGCTCGGTCGCTTTGTGTTCCAAGGCTCGAATTTCCTTCCTCTTAGCCGATAAATCTCTCGGTAGAAGTCGAGGGGGAAGGTCTGGGCCCACTTCTGGCGTTCTCTCGCCAAGAAGGTCGAAAAGGTTTTTGCCAGCGCGTCTCGCGCGCGGTCATCCTGGTACCCTGTAGCTTCGTCGATGAGCGCGACGATGCCAAGATCGGCCAAGGCCAGCATGAGATTTTCCGCATGTTGCGCCTTTGCAAGCTGTTGCTTCTGCAACTTGCCTTAGGCTCGCGCTCTCAGCCAAACTCCGCACACAGCGGATCGTGGCGCTTTGGGAAGCGGTTGAGCCGAAGGCTAGCAAGCGCGGTGCTTATAAGCCCAGAAACCCAGAGGAGAGTGCAGCGTGATGCATGGCATGATGGGCGACGGGACGATGGGCGGGATGATGTGGGGAATGGGGCTCTTCGGGCTTGTGGGCCTTCTGGCGGTGATCTTGTTGGTCGCCGCGTTGATCAAATATGTTTTCTTTCGCTGGTAATTTCAGACTGACCCACTACCGCCGCGCCGCTTCGTTTGGCGGCGTGACAAAGCCGCGGGCTCATGGTTTTCTCCTCCGAAGGCGGAGCGGGCTTCGCGACGCCGCTCACGCCTTTCGATGTGGGCGGTGCCGGTTTCGTCTCGGAGCGGACTCCATCGTGGCGCCCGCCGCGCAGGCTGCGAGGGGAGGATCGCATGGCGGGGTCCGTGACGGACGAGATGCGACGGCCCGTCACCGTGATGGCGCTGGCTTTCGCTATCGTCGGATGGGTCCTGTTCCTCTGGGGCCTGTGGTGGTCGGGCACCGAAATCGCGCGTCTGCACGGCGTCATCGCGGGGCTGCAGCAGCGGACCGCGACTCTCGCCTCCGACCTCGCGGGCCAGCAGGCCGCCGCCGGTACGGTCGCCGACCTCGATCGCCGGAAAGGCGTCGCCGAGGCGGCACTGGCGACGGCCCGAGGTGCGGCCGCGGAGGCCGACCGGGGCCGCGAGGCCGCGTCCGCCGAGGTGGAAGCCGCCCGCGCGGCCCTGGCCCAGTCGGTCAAGGACAGGGCCACGATCGAGAAGGCGCTGGCCGAGAGCGGTGCCGAGCGCGACCGGCTCGCTTCGGAAGCCTCCGCGACCCAGCAGAGCGTCGAGGCGTTGCGCCAGCAAGTATCGCAGTTCGACGACCAGCTGACCAAGCGCAAGGCCGAGGCGGCGGATCTCGACAGGCGCGCGGCCGAACTGCGCGACGCGATCAACGGTCTGACCCAGGAGCGCGATGCGGTCGCAAAGGCCGCCGACGACGCCCGCGCCGATGCCGAGCGCCTCCGGGGCGAAGCCGTCGCGGCCCGCAAACAGGTCGAGGATGCCGACCGCAGCGCCTCCGCCCTGGCCCAGCAGGTGACGGCCCGCGCGGCGGAACTGGCGGGCCTCGACGGGCAGGTGCGGCAGGTTCGGGCCGAAGTCGCGCAGGGGGCCGATGTCGAGCGCCGGAAAGGCGTCGCCGAGGCGGCCCTGGCGCAGTCGGTCAAGGACAGGGCCACGATCGAGAAGGCGCTGGCCGAGAGCGGTGCCGAGCGCGACCGGCTCGCTTCGGAAGCCTCCGCGACCCAGCAGAGCGTCGAGGCGCTGCGCCAGCAAGTATCGCAGTTCGACGACCAGCTGACCAAGCGCAAGGCCGAGGCGGCGGATCTCGACAGGCGCGCGGCCGAACTGCGCGACGCGATCAACGGTCTGACCCAGGAGCGCGATGCGGTCGCAAAGGCCGCCGACGACGCCCGCGCCGATGCCGAGCGCCTCCGGGGCGAAGCCGTCGCGGCCCGCAAACAGGTCGAGGATGCCGACCGCAGCGCCTCCGCCCTGGCCCAGCAGGTGACGGCCCGCGCGGCGGAACTGGCGGGCCTCGACGGGCAGGTGCGGCAGGTTCGGGCCGAAGTCGCGCAGGGGGCCGATGTCGAGCGGCAGGTGGCGGTCGCGCGCGACGCTCTCGCTGAGGTCCGCGCCCGGCAGGCCGAGGCCGAACAGGCTCTGGCCGATGCGAGCCGCCGGGCCGCGGCGCAGAACCAGGACCTGGCCGGGCTCGCCAGTCGGTTGGCGGAGGATCGCGCCACGCTGCAGCGTCTGGCGGCTCGGAAAACCGATCTGCAGAAGCAGATCGACGCTCAAGCGGCGAAAGCTGCAGCGGCCGCGCAACCCGCGCCCGCCACCCCGGCCCCGACCGAGCCCGCGCCCTGAAGGCTGACCGGCTGCAGGCCGATCGAGGGCTCCGGCGGAGATCGCCGCTTCACGTCATGGGTCGGTGTCAGACGTGAAGGTCGATCATCGAAGCGGTCATCTCCGTGGGGACCCTAAGTCTCGGCCAGCCCGCCCATATCGGCCGAGGGGCGGCCATGGCCGTGCGGCAGGGCGAGGTACTGCTCCGACCGCATCTCGACGAGCCGCGACACCGTGCGCCTGAATTCGAACAGTTCGCGGCCGTCCGGCGCGTCGTAGAGGTCTGCCGGCTCGCAGGCCGCCGAGGCGATCAGCTTCACCTGCTCGTCGTAGAGCGTGTCGACCAAGTTGATGAAGCGTTTCACGACGTTGCGCTCGCCGGCCCCCATCACCCGGACGTCGTCGATCAGCACGGTGCCGTAATGTCGCGCGATGGCCAGGAAATCCACCGAGCCCAGCGGTGCTTCGCACAGTGCCGCGAAGGGAAACCGGGCGACATCGCCGAGCGCCTCGGGGATCGCGATCTCGCGGCCCAGCAGCGCCAGGCGGGCGGGCTCGCCCCGCTCGGTCCCGGTCAGGCCCTTGAAGGCCCGGTCGAGCGCGGCACGGGCCGCGGCGTCGGCAGGGGCGAACCAGGTGGCGGCCGCGGTCAGCTGCGAATAGCGGAAGTCGCGCGCCGCATCGAGCCGCACGGTCTCCATCCGCTGTTCGAGCAGCGCGATGAAGGGCACGAACAGCGTGCGGTTGAGCCCGTCCCGGTAGAGGTCCTCGGGCTCGACGTTGGAGGTCGCCACCACGGTCACCCGGTCGGCGAACAGCGCCGTGAACAGCCGGCCCAGGATCATGGCGTCGGCGATGTCGGTGACGGAGAATTCGTCGAAGCAGAGCAGGCGGGCCTCGGCCGCGATGGCGGCCGCCACGGGCGCGATCGGATCGTCGCCCTTGACCTCGCCGCGCTTGCGCGCATTGCGCCAGGCGTGGATGCGGGCGTGGACATCCGCCATGAAGGCATGGAAATGCACGCGCCGTTTGGGCGTGACGGCCGCGGTTTCGTGGAACAGGTCCATCAGCATGGTCTTGCCACGCCCGACGTCGCCCACGATGTAGAGGCCCCTGGGCGGCTCCTCGGCCGTGCCGCCGAACAACCGCGCCCAGCCCGAGGGCTTCGGGTCGTCTGACGACAGCGCCGTGGCGAGCGCCTCAAGCTTCCCGGCCACCGCCTCCTGCGCAGGGTCGGACTGGAAGTCGCCGCGCACCACGCGGGCCCGGTAGCGGTCGAGAACCGTGGTCACATGGTCATCCGGTGGACGCGGCCGAGGGTCGGGCCACCACCCGGCTCTTGCGGCCGCCGCACTCGTTTCGTCAAGGGCACCGAGTTACCGCGAGGCGATGACTTCGGAGCACGCGGTTCGGGAACAGCGGATGCCGCCGCCGGCCGTGACCTCGAGCGTCTCAGCGCAGCACGCCCAGCACGGGATGGAGCGGCGGCGGCAGGTTCGCCTCGCCGATCGCTTGCAGCAGGTCGATCTCGATGGTGCGGCCGATGGCGCTCATCGGCACGTCGTAGACGGCGTCCAGGAAGGGGTCTTCGAGGTGCCGCCCGGATTCGTCGAGCGCCAGGAACACGAAACCGATCACGGCAGAGCCGATGGGCGTCAGGATGTTGAGGTCGGGCACGATGCCGAACGGCAGCAGAAGGCAGTAGGCCGTCACGAAGGCCCGGCTGAAGGACGCGTATTGCTGCGGCATCGGCGTGTTGCGGATGCGCTCCAGGCCGCCCTGCGCGTCGGCGAGGGCCGTCAGCGTGGTGTTGAGCGCCGAGGCCTCGATGCCATCGAGCCATTTGTCCCGCCGCGCTCCGGCCAGCATCTCGGACATGTCGCGCTGGATCGCGAAAGGCATGTTGGCGGCCGAGGTGACGCGGTCGAGCGTCGCGGCGGGCAGGAACGGCGCCACCGCGGCGGCCGCATCCTCGCGGCGCAGGAGGCACCGCAGCGCATGGACCCAGGCGATCTGATGGCGGACCAGGGCGTGACGCAGCGCCCCGGCCTCGGCGGGCATCAGCAAAAGGGTCAGCGCGCGGGCGTAGGAGCGGGAATTGTTGACGACGGCGCCCCACAAGGTGCGGGCCTCCCACCACCGCGCATAGGCGGTGTTGTTGCGGACGCCGAGGAAGACCGCGAGACCGGTGCCCAGCAGCGGGAGAGGAAGGCCGCTCGGCGTGATCCAGGTCCAGCCCAGGCCCACATAGGCGACGGTGACCAGCGTATCGAGCAGGAACAGCGCCGCCAGCGGACGCCAGACCTCCCGCAAGGTGTCGGTGACGCGGAACCGGTCGACAACCACCATCAGGTCGCGACCTTGCGGGCCAGGCGGCGGCGTTGCTCCTCGAACGGCACCATCCTGCCCTGCGTCACGTCGTGCAGGTGGATGCCGCCCGTCTCGATGTCGTAGACCCAGCCGTGCAGTTCGAGCTTGCCGCTCGCCACCCCGGCCGCGACGGCAGGGTGCGTGCTCAGGTGCTGGATCTGCGTCACCACGTTCTGTTCGACCAGGGCCTGGATCTTGGCGTCGCCGGTGAGGTCTGGGTGCAGCACCTCGACGACGCTGCGGGCCGCATGGGCGTTGCGCAGCCACGACCTGACGGTCGGCATCTTGTCCAGCGCCGCCTCGCCGCGGATCAGGCCCGCCATGGCGCCGCAATGGGAATGGCCGCAGACCACGATGTCGGTGACGCCGAGCGCCACCACGGCATACTCGACCACGGCCGATACGCCGCCCATCATCTCACCATAGGCCGGCACGATGTTGCCGATGTTGCGGCACACGAAGAGCTCGCCGGGCTCGGTCTGGGTGATCATCTCGGGCACCACGCGGCTGTCCGCGCAGGTGATGAACAGGATACGCGGATTCTGCCCCTTGGCGAGTTCCTCGAACTGCTCGCGTCGCTCCGGGAACACGTTGTCGCGGAACTCGCGGACGCCATCGAAGAGGCGGTCGACGGGGTCCCCCTCTGGCGCAGGCGGCTGGGGGGCTTGGGGGTCGGCCATGGTTCACTCCGGCGCGTTCGGTACACGGCGCCGCGGGACCGCGCCGATTCCGGGGACCGTGACGGACCGTGGGCCGCGGCCGATGATCCGCGTTGCGAGGCGCAAAGGCAATGCGGAAGCCCGAGCGTCGGTTCGCTCGGGCTTCCGGCAAGGCTCGAGTCCGGTGTCGGGGATGTCCGGACCTGCTCAAATGCCGCGGCAGAGGTGGTTTGGCCGGGATCGCGGTGCGGCCGCGGCGCTCCATCTATCATGGCCGGAGTGTGCCGGGTCCGAGCCCCCGCTACGACGCCCAATTCCGCTGGAAGTCGGCGAACAGCGTGAGTCCGCCGCAGGCATAGACGGTCTGGCCCGTGATGTAGCGGGCCTCGTCCGAGGCCAGGAAGGCGAAGACGGGCGCGATCTCCTCCGCCTCGGCAGCCCGGCCCATGGGGATGTGCCGTTCGACGCCGCGCCGAGCCGCGGGGTCATGGGTCCAGGCGGCGTTCATGTCGGTCGCCACGGCGCCCGGCCCGACCGCATTGACCCTGATGCCGCGGTCGGCGAATTCGAGCGCCAGCGTGCGCGTGAGGTTGCCGAGGCCGCCCTTGGCCATCGAATAGGCCGCGTAGCCGGGCTTGGGGATGAGTTCGTGCACGCTCGTCGTGTTGATGATGCAGCCGCCTTCGGCGGAGCCGCCGCCGGGGCGGCCGAGGAACAGCTTCAGCGCCGCCCGCGCGCACAACGCCGGGCCGACGAGGTCGACCCCGAGGACCCGCAGCAGGGCCGCGTCGTCGAAGCCGTCCCCGGGGGTCTCCACTTGGAGGCCGGCATTGTTGACGAGGACGTCGAGGGCGCCGCAGCGCGCCGCCACGGCGGCGAACATGCGGGCCACGGCGGCGGGATCGGCGACGTCGGCCTCCACCGCGCCGTGCGGCTTCGTGCCGTGCCCCTCGGCCGTACCGGCGGCCTGCAGGGCCGCGACCGTCTCATCGGCCGCCGGCCCGTCGCCGATGTGGTTGACCATCACGGTCGCGCCCTCGCGGGCGAACAGCTCCGCCACGGCGCGGCCGATGCCGCGTGAGCCGCCGGTCACCAGCGCGACCCTGTCTTCCAGACGATGTGCGTTCCTCATGCGGTCCTCGCGGTTTAGGCCTGATCGTGCCCGGATCGGCGGGTCGCGCGGTATCGGCCGCGTGCGCGGCATTCGGCCACGCCGTGGTGGTCCACGTCGGACCGCACCGCCGGGAATCTCCCGTAGCCTCGGCGGGGCAGCATAGCAGAAGGCACGGCCGTCCGAAGCCCCGGAGCCGCCGAGCGGGAGCTTGGCGCAGTGAACTTGGATGACGAAGCCGGCACGCATCGGTGATGTTCCCGAGTGCCTGGCCCTTAGCGGCCGATCCAAGGACCGGCCACTGACACGTCGCGCGATGGTGTCGAGGTTCAGTTGGTCAGGACCGGGTGAGCGATGACCGGGCAATTGATGATCGCGCGGGTCGGCCGCAGTCCGAACACGAACTGATTGCCAGGACCTGCCGGGTTGATCATGGCGCTGGTCACCAGACCGGCGTCGATCAGGCTTTTGAGATCCTCGAAAGAGGTGATCCGCCGCACCTTCTTGGCGGCGATCGCCGCATCGGTCCACATGCTCACGTGGGCGTCCCACATCGGAGAATAATTGTTGCCGTCCGACCGATCGTCGTTATTCGGGCCGACGGGGAAGACGTTGATGGGATCGATGCCGCCATTGGCGAGCGAGTCGGCGAACCCCTGATCCTCGCCGGTCTTCGGATCGGTGATCCCGTTCAGCACCGGCGAGAAGCCCAGGAGCGCGGAGTTGTCGGATGACTCCGATTTGCCGGTTTCGGGAAGCAGCCCGAGCTTCGGGGCATAGACGCCCTTCTCGATCACGGCCGGAAGATCGGCTGATGTGTCCGTGACGAGGTGGTAGAAATACTCCTTTCCACCCTGGTACCCGTCGACGATCGACAGCGTGACGGTCTGCTTCTTGAGATCGATGTCCAGCACCCGGTCGTGATTGCCCGACGCGTTGTGGACCATCTGGGCGTTGAGCAAGACGCCGCTCGGCATCACGATGAGCGATGACCATTCGAGATCCGCATTGGCGCCGGGTTTGGCGACCGCCGGCGGGAACGGCATTGCTGAACCCGCTACGGCCACGCGCTTGGGCGAGAAGTCGACATCGCCCTTGAAGGTGATCACGCCGTCGTCGAACGTCACCACTTGCGCGCCGGGAGTGCCAGCAGCATGTTTCAACTTGGGTGCAAAATTGACCCCCATCGCTTTCGCGACGTCGAAATCCGATGAATCCGTGATGATGTAGTACACCGACTCGCCCTTGGGTGAAACTCCCTTGAATAACGGTAGCGTCACCTTCGCCTCCCCCTTGATGACGTCGATATCGAGCACGCTCTTCACATAGACGTTGTCGCTTGCCTTGAATTTGACTGCGTTATCGGGCGAATAACTGTTTCGGCCGGTTCCTTTGGCTTCAAGTTCGAGCAATTGCTTCGCCTCCTTCATGCCGGCTTCGGACATCATGGAGCCTTTGGTCTCGGCCGGCATGTTGGCGGTGTCGGACATGGTGCCCGCATTCGGCGCAGGCATGGCCGGGGTCTGAGCGCGCGCGGTGCCCGAGAGCAGCGCGATGGCGACCGAAGCCGCCGCGATAGAGTTGATCTTCATGTTCAGTCTCCCTGAGTCCGGCCGGGATTCGACGAGTCGACCGAGGTCGGCCGCATCCGATGCCGTATGCCGCCGCCCGTCTCCTGTGACTGGGCGGGGCGAGCCGGACCCTAGGGGCGGCGGCGTGTCTTTTGGTCCAGATTCGGTGTGCTATCAGCCGGACCATTGCCGTGGCCCTTAGCGGCCGCGCCGACGACGCCAAGTTCGGTTCTCGCTCAGCCTGTTTCCGATCGCTGGCGTCCTCAGGTACATTCTCGTGGAAGGTCAGCTTACCCACTCATCAGGTTGGGGGTCTCCAATGTCGGCCGACGTTCTCGACAAGCTTCTGACGACTTTGAGCGTGCGCCTGCACGCGTTCGCGGTTTGCGAGATTCAGCAGGGCTACAGGTTGGCCTTCGACCCCATGGATGCCGTGACGATCCACTATGTCCTTGCCGGAAGCGGGACGTTGCAGACCGGCAGCGGAACCTCAGTCGCCTTTGCGCCTCACTGTATCATGGTGGTACCGGCGCGTGCGCCGCAGACGCTTGGCGAGTTGAGCTCCGTCCGCGTTGAGATGCCTGCGGACGAGAACTGCGAAATGCTCGCTGACGGCATGCTCAGGTTCACCGCCGGCGAGGGCACGCCGTCCATCCGGGTCGTCTGCGGGCTGATTCTCGCCACCTATGGCGGTATGCTTGGCCTCTTCGATCACCTGAGCACGCCGATCGTCGAGAGCGCCGGGAATTCCGAATCGCTTCGTCATGCCTTCCAGGACATGATCGGTGAGTTGGCGAATCCAGGCATCGGCACCCGAGCCCTGACCGAGGCTCTGATGAAGCAATGCCTCATCCTCCTGCTGCGCCAACATCTCGTCCACCATAGCGTCGACTCGCCCTTCTTCGCGGCATTGCAGGATCGCCGGCTCGCCCGCGCGGTTGCGGCCATCCTTGAGCGTCCGGCCGCCCCCCACACGGTGGACAGCTTGGCTGAACTTGCCGGGATGAGCCGCTCCGCCTTTACGGAGCGCTTCGTACAGGTGTTCGCACAGCCGCCCATCGACTTCTTGATGAAAGTGCGACTGCGCATCGCCGCGCATCTGCTCACCACGACGGTTTTGCCCGTCAAGGTCGTCGCGAGAACTATCGGATACGACAGCCGCAGCTATTTCTCCCGAGCCTTTCGAGCCGTCTATGGGCAGGGTCCAGCGGACTTCCGGACGTTCGGCACATCGCCCGAGGACGAACCCTGGGCCGATGCCGCGCCGCGATGGACTCCGTCCCGGTCGTCGTGAAGCAGCCAGGACGTTCCGAGCCATCGACGCGTGTGGCGACGGCGTCCGTTCAGCCAGCGCCACCCGCCGCGCCCGGCGCGGGTTCGAGGCTCATGACGGTGAGCGTCTGCCCCCGTCCTTTCAGCGCGTGCGCGCCGAGAGGGCGTGCGCGAATGCCCTCCGGGAGCGCCGACATGCGGTCCAGGAGATCGCACGAGATGAGCAGCGGCGCACCGAGTGTCCGGCACAGCGACTCGATGCGTCCCGTCGTGTTCACGACATCGCCGAAGTAGGAGATCTTGTGCCGATCCACTCCGACCTCGGCCGTCACCACCCCACCCCCGTGCAGGGCCGCGCGAAACGCCGGAACCTGCCCGAAATCGCGTCGCCACGCCTCGGCATTGGCTCGGATGTGATCCAGGAAGGCGAACACGCAGGCGACGCAGCGCCCGTCACGCACGCCGGCCTCCAAGGGCCAGGTGATCAGCGCCATGTCGCCCACGTAGTCGTCGACGGAGCCGCCGTGGCGGCGGACGGGCTCGGCCAGCGCCGCGAAGATGGCGGCGAGGAAAGCCTGCGCCCGCAGGTCGCCGTGAGCCTGGGCATAGGCGGTCGAGCCGATCAGGTCGATGAACACGAAGATGCGCTCCTCCTCGACTGGACGGTGATATCGGCCGAGCAGGATGTTGCGGAACACCTCGGCGCCGATGATGTCGCGCATCCGGGTCATGGTGATCAGGATCCCGGTCACCGTCAACGCGTAGAGGATCGCCACGGGGCTGATGAACACGGCCTCGGCCAGGGTTCCCGGGTAGAGGCCGGAGGTCCACAGCAGGAGGCCCGCAACGGCAGCGCCCATCATGGTCAGCGCCAAGTAGGCCGCTTCCGTCGCGAAGACGCTCGGCAGCCACGCCAGCCGTCGCAATCGCGCGCGCAGCCGTGGGGTCACCACCCCCTGCTCGAACAGCATGACGGCACCTCCGCAGCAGCCCCCGTAGACTGCGCCGATCCAGGGCCTCCCGCCATAGCTCACGGCGCCGTAGAATGCGCCGGACGCGACGCAGGCGGCCAGGATCGCGGCCCAGAACCACACGGCGCGCCATTCGACGTGAAACTCACGAGGACGCAGGAAGCGGATGATCGCGGTCGGCATCGTCATGCGGCAAGGATGCCCGTCTCAGGCGATCGGGGCAACTGGCGCCATGGCTGGCATCGGTCCGAGCAAGCTGGTTCTCGATGCACCTATCGCGATGGATCGCGGATGAGTCGACACCAGCCCCGGCGATGCCGCGCCGACCCTACCCCCGGCCGATGTCGCTGGTCGCGTGCCGGTGGACAAGCGCCCCATCATGGGCCATTGAGCCGGCGCGAGGAAAGCACCATGGAACGGTTGCAGGTCGTCGAAGGCGGGGCCGAGGACGTGGCCGCGATCATGCGGGAGATCGGCCTCGGGGCGCGGCACGCCCAGCGGGCGCTCGCCAATGCGGCGGCCGAAACCAAGAACCGCGCGCTGACGGCGGCAGCCCTCGCGATCCGCAAGACGCTCCCCGCCATCCTCGACGCCAATGGCCGCGATCTAGCCGAGGCCGGGGCGCGCCTCACGCCCGCGGCGCGCGACCGCCTGATGCTCGACCCCGACCGCGTCAAGGCCGTGGCGCGAAGCCTCGAGGAGATCGCCGAACTGCCGTGCCCGGTCGGGCGCGTGCTGGCGCGCTTCGAGCGGCCGAACGGCCTCCTGATCGAGCGCGTGTCGACGCCGCTCGGCGTCGTCGGCGTGATCTACGAGAGCCGCCCCAACGTCACGGCCGACGCCGGCGCGCTCTGCCTGAAGTCCGGCAATGCGTCGATCCTGCGGGGCGGCTCGGAGTGCTTCCATTCGACCGCGGCGCTGCACCGCTGCCTCGTCGAGGGCCTCGAAGCCGCGGGCCTGCCGCCGGCCGCGATCTCCCTCGTGCCGACCCGCCACCGCGACGCCGTGGGCGAGATGCTGGCCGGGCTCGACGGCAACCTCGACGTTCTGGTGCCGCGCGGCGGCAAGGCGCTCGTGGCGCGCGTCCAGGCCGAAGCCCGCGTTCCGGTCTTCGCCCATCTCGAAGGATTGGTCCACGTCTACATCGATGTCGCGGCCGATCCCGACAAAGCCGAAGGGTTGGTGTTGAACTCGAAGCTGCGCCGCACCGGTGTCTGCGGGGCCGCCGAGACCTTGCTGGTCCATGCCGCCCATGCGGACAGCCTTCTGCCCCGGCTGGTGCGGGCGCTGCTCGACGCCGGCTGCGCGGTGCGGGGCGACGAGATCACCCTGCGGGCGGACCCGAGGGTCACGCCTGCATCCGAGGAGGACTGGCGGACCGAATATCTCGACGCCGTCATCGCGTGCCGGGTCGTGCCCGACCTCGACGCCGCGGTCGACCATATCCAGCGCTATGGCTCGCACCACACCGACTGCATCGTCACCGAGCACCTGCAGGCGGCCGCGACCTTCATGGCCGAGGTCGATTCCGCCATCGTGATGCACAATGCCTCGACGCAGTTCGCCGACGGCGGGGAGTTCGGCTTCGGTGGCGAGATCGGCATCGCGACCGGCCGCATGCATGCCCGCGGCCCCGTGGGGCTGGAGCAGCTCTGCTCCTTCAAGTACCGGGTACGCGGCGAGGGACAGACGCGGCCGTGAGCTCCGCCACGAAGCCTGGCGGCAGCCGGGCTTTGCCGGGGACTCCCCCCGGTGGTCTGCAGGGCGGGCGGGCTCTGCCCGGAAATCTTCAAGGCGGACGGGCTCTGCCCGGAAATCTTCAAGGTGGGCGGGCTCTGCCGGCCTGGGCGCCGGGTCTGCGGATCGGGCTCTTCGGCGGCAGCTTCAACCCGCCGCACGAGGGGCACAGGCTCGCGAGCCTCGTCGCCATGAAGCGCATCGGCCTCGACCGCGTCTGGTGGATCGTCACACCCGGCAATCCGCTGAAGCGCCACGAGGGCCTGCCCGACCTCGACACCCGGATCGTGGCGGCCCGCGCGGTCGCGCACCATCCACGCATCGCCGTCACCGGGCTCGAGGCCGAAATCGGCATGCGCTACACCGTCGACACGATCCGCTACCTGAAGCGCCGCTGCCCCGGGGTCCGCTTCGTGTGGATCATGGGGGCCGACAACCTGGCTCAACTGCCCCGCTGGCGGCGCTGGCGCGACCTCGTCGACCTCGTGCCGATCGCCACGGTGGACCGCCCGGGCAGCACGTTCCGGTCCCTGCACGGCCGTGCCGCCGCCGTGCTGGCGCCCGGCCGTCTGCGGGAGGTCGACGCCAAGCTCCTGCCGTTGCGCCGTCCCCCCGCTTTCGTCTACCTGCACGGTCCCCGCTCGACGGCCTCCTCGACGGCGCTGCGCGATGCCGGCAAGGGGCTGGGGTGATGAGCCGACGGAGGACGCTCGGCCAGGATGGCGGTCAAGGCCTCGGTCCATGAGGCTTGGCCTGCGGCCGGCATCTCGAAGACAGAACTGGCGCGGCGCATGGGACGGTCCGAGGGCGAGGGCGAGATGGATCAGGATGATGTGGCCGTGACGGCACTGTTCCAGCGGCTCGGCCTGGCGCCGGACCGGGTCGAGCACCCGCCCGTCCACACCGTCGAGGAGGCCCGTCCCCATTGGAGCGCGCTCGCCGGAGTCCACACCAAGAACCTGTTCCTGAAGGACAAGGACGCGCTCTTCCTCGTGACCCTCGGGGCCGAGACGCGGGTCGACATGAAGGCACTGGCGCCGCTGCTCGGCACGAAGCGGCTGTCCTTCGCCAGCGCCGACCGGCTGATGCAGCATCTCGGCACCGCCCCCGGCGCCGTGAGCCCGCTCAGCCTCGTCAAGGACGAGGCCCGGGCGGTGCGCTTCGCGATCGAGCGGGCGTTATGGGAGGCGCCTCGCGTCACCTGCCACCCCTTGCGCAACACCGCCACCGTGTCGCTGACCGCCGCGGCACTCCGGGCGATCCTGGTCGATTTCGGGGTCGAGCCCATCCTGCTCGACCTCTGACGCCACCAACCGCCGGCGTCGAGGTGTGTGAATGCGGTAGCCCCGTTCCGGGGAGGGAAGACCCGGCCCCGTCGCCTCGGTCCAGGACAGCGGCAAAGATGTTTGCCAACGCTAGCCGGCGGTGCTGCGAGGGCCGACGAGGGATGCGCCGTCATCCTCACGGAGGCGTCCGCCCCGCCTGGCAAAGCACGACGGGGTTGGCCAGCGCGTAGGGGAAACCGCTGCCCTGGTAGACCGTGACATTGGTCTGCCCCGGCGTCAGCAGGAAGCTGCCTTGCACCACGGTCGGGCTCCCGCCCGGGCCGGCGAGGCTCCAGGAGAACGTGCAGATCTGGGTCGGCGCCGCGGGATCGGTGTGGCTGCAGAGGAGCTGTGCGCCGCCGAGTTGCGCGAAGCCCGTGCACGAAAAGGCCGGTTGCGCCGCCTCGGCACGCCCGCCGCCCGGCAGGCCGATGGCGGCTGCAACCCGGAGCATCGTGGTCCATCTCGAGCGCATGATGCGGGGATCCCGGCTTGAAAGAGGTGGCCCATAGATGTATATAGTGATCATAAGCACGTCTATGATCGTTTCTGTCCATGAGTGCGGTCGGTTCGACTTTCCCGCCGCGGTCGGAGCCGCCGCGATCCCACCCGTCTCCCGCAAGGCGCTTACAGATGCCTTCCTCGTCCAGGGTCGGTTTCCTCATCCATGACGTCGCCCGGCTGATGCGGCGGCGCTTCGAGCAGCGCGCCGCGCGGCTCGGCTTCACGCGCGCGCAATGGCAGGTGCTGGTGCATCTCGCCCAGAACGAGGGCATCAACCAGGCGGGGCTGGCCGACATCATCGAGGTCGAGCCGATCTCGCTGGTGCGGATCCTCGACAAGCTCCAGGCCCGCGGCCTCGTCGAACGCCGGCAGCATCCGAGCGACAGGCGCGCCTGGCTGCTCTACCTCACGCCCGACGCTCACCCGAGCCTCGCCCTGCTGCGGGTGATCGGCGACAAGACCCGGGCCGAAGCGCTGGCCGGCCTCGATCCTGCCGAGCAGGACGCGCTGACCCGGGCACTGGCCCTCATGAAATCCAACCTGAGCGACGCCTGCAGCCTGCCGGCCGTCGATGACGAGGCACACCATGGTTGAAGGTTCGTCGGCACGCGACTTCCGCGATTCACATGCCGAGCCGCTGGACCGGGACGCCCATCTCGAGCGGCCGGAGCCGCGGGACCGCTCCGCTCCGGCCCGGCCTGCGCCGGAGCCCGCGCGGCCGGCCGAGCCCCAGGCCCCTGCCGCGCCGCCGCCGACGGCGGCGACCGTGCCGACGCCCCCCGCCAAGCGCAACCTCCTGCGTCCACTGCTGTTCGCGCTGCTGCCGGTGGCGCTCGTGATCGGGGGCTACGAATACGTCACCGGCGGGAAGGTGATGTCGACCGACAACGCCTATGTGGCGGCCCGCTCGCTCGGCGTGTCGACCGACGTCTCCGGCACCGTGGCGGCGGTCGAGGTTCACGACAACCAGCATGTCGAGAAGGGCCAGGTGCTGTTCCGGCTGAAGTCCGCCTCCTTCCGGGTCGCGCTCGAAGGCGCCGAGGCCATGCTGGGCACCGTGCGCAACCAGGTCCTGACGCTGCAGGCCAGCTACAAGCAGTCGCTGTCGCAGATCGCCCAGGCCAAGGCCGACCTGCCGTTCTACGAGACGAGCTACAAGCGCCAGCAGGAGTTGCTGTCGGCCGCCTACGCGTCGAAGGCCGCCTATGATGCGGCCGAGCACGAACTCACCGCAACGCGGCAGCGCGTATCGGTCGCCGAGGCCCAGGCCCAATCCATGCTGGCGCAACTCGGCGGCGACGCCGACCAGCCGCTGGAGATGAATCCCTTCTACCTCCAGGCCAAGTCGGCCGTCGACAACGCCCGGCGCGACCTCGACGACACGATCGTGCGGGCGCCCTTCTCCGGGATCGTCACCAATGTCGACGCGCTGCAGGTCGGCGGCTACCTGAAGGCCGCGCAGGCCGGATTCAGCCTGATCTCGGACCGGGACATCTGGATCGAGGCGAGCCCCAAGGAGACGGAACTCACCTACGTCAAGCCGGGCGAGCCCGCCACCGTGACGGTCGACACCTATCCGGACCTCGCCTGGCACGGCACGGTGCAGAGCATCAGCCCGGCGTCAGGATCCTCCTTCTCGCTGCTGCCGGCGCAGAACACCACCGGCAACTGGGTCAAGGTGGTTCAGCGCATCCCCATGCGGGTGCAGCTCGAACTCGATCCCGCGAAGCCGCCGTTGCGGGTCGGCATGAGCGTCGTGGTCGACGTCGAGACCGGGCACGCCCGCGGGCTGCCCGACGCCGTGCAGCACGCCCTCGACTGGGTGAAGGGGCATATGCATGGCTAGCGCTTGCCAGGCTGCCGCCGATATGCGCCAGCAAACGAGCGGCGCGGCGGCCCTGGGACGCAACGCGGCAGGGGACGACGACCTCGTCGAGCCGGTCGCGAGCCCGGCCGCCGCGCGGCCGACGCCGGGGTCCCGGACCGGCCCCGGCGTCGCCAACAGGGGCGCCATCACGGCCTGCGTGATCCTGGCCGTGGTCATGCAGGCGCTCGACACCACCATCGCCAACGTGGCCCTGCCCTACATCCAGGGCAGCGTGTCGGCCTCGTCCGACCAGATCAACTGGGTGCTGACCTCCTACATCACGGCCGCCGCCATCATGACGCCGGCGGCCGGCTATTTCGCCAACCGCTTCGGCCGCAAGCGCGTGCTGCTGATCTCGGTCGGCGGCTTCGTGGTGGCGTCGATCCTCTGCGGCGTCGCGCAGTCGCTGGTCGAGATCGTCGGCTTCCGCCTGCTCCAGGGGGTGTTCGGCGCGGCCCTCGTGCCGCTCGCGCAGTCGATCCTGCTCGACATCTACACGCCCGAGGAACGAGGCTCCGCCATGGCGCTGTTCGGCGTGTCCGTCATGGTGGGGCCGGTGCTCGGGCCCGTCATCGGAGGGTGGCTCACCGAGAACATCAGCTGGCGGTGGGTGTTCTACATCAACCTCGGCATCGGCGCCGTGGCCTTCGCCGGCATCACGGCCTTCGTGAACGAGACGCGGCGCGACGCTCTGGCCCGGCTCGACTGGCTGGGCTTCGGCGCCCTGAGCCTGACGATCGCGGCCCTGCAGATCTTCCTCGACCGCGGCGAGCAGCTCGACTGGTTCTCATCCGGCGAGATCCGGATCGAGGCGTTGATCTCAGCCTGCGCGTTCTATTGTTTCCTGGTCCACACCTTTACGGCCAGGGACTCGTTCGTGAAACCGAGGCTGTTCCTCGACCGCAATTTTGCGATCGGCATGGTCTTCATCTTCATCGTCGGTGTCACCTACCTGGCCTCGATGGCCCTGATGACGCCCTATCTGCAGACCCTGATGGGCTACCCGATCGTGACGGCCGGCCTCGTCATGGGGCCGCGCGGCGTCGGCACCATGGCGTGCATGTTCCTGGTCGGTAAGCTGATCGGCCGCGTGGAGACCCGCTGGCTGTTGCTGATGGGCCTCGTCCTGACCGCCTGGGCCATGTGGGACATGACGGGCTGGACGACCGACGTGTCGCAGGACCGCATCGTCACCACGGGCTTCGTCCAGGGCATGGGCCTCGGCTTCCTGTTCGTGCCGTTGTCGGTCGTGACCTTCTCGACCCTGCCGGCCGAGCAGCGGGGCGACGGGACGGGGCTCTACAACCTGTCGCGCAACATCGGTTCCAGCGTCGGCATCTCGATCGTGACGGCGCTGCTGACCCGCAACGTCCAGGTCAACCACGCCGACATCGCCGGCTACGTGACGCCCTTCAACCCGATGTTCCATCTGCCGGCCGTGGCCCGTATGCTGAGCCCCTACACGGCTCAGGGCCGCGCCGCGCTCGACGCGGTGATCACCACCCAGGCCACCATGATCGCCTATATCGACGACTTCCGGCTCCTGATGCTGATGGCGCTGGCCGCCATGCCGCTCGTGTTCCTGCTCAAGAAGGCGGCCGGCCCGGTCGCGGTCGACCACTCGGCCGCCGTGGAGTGACGCCAAACGGCAGGAGCAAGGGCGGAACGCCGTAAGCTGCGCCATGACGGACACCCGCCGCAGCCGATACGCGCTCGATGCGCTGAGCTTCTTCATCGCTGACGCCCAGACGGGTTTCGGTCCCTTCATCGCGGTCTATCTCGCCACGGCGGGCTGGAACCAGGGCGAGATCGGGCGGGCGCTGAGCGTCGGCGGGATCGCGGCCCTGCTGAGCCAGTTGCCGGGCGGCGCGCTCGTGGACCGCCTCGCCGACAAGCGCGTCGCGGCCGCCGGGGCCGCCGTGGTGGTGGGGCTCGCGGCCGTGCTGTTCGCGCTGTCGACATCGGCCGCAGCCGTGATGGCGGCGGAGGTACTGCACAGCTTCGGCAGCGCCATGCTGGGACCGGCGGTCGCGGCCGTGAGCCTGGCGGCCGTGGGCCGCGGCGCCCTCGGCCTGCGGCTCGGCCGCAACACCCGCTTCGCGGCCATCGGCAACGGCGCCGCCGCGGCCGTGCTGGGCGCCGCGGGATCCTATGTCTCGCCTCGCGCGGTCTTCTGGCTGACCGCCGGCTTCATGCTGCCGGGCCTGGCGGCGCTCGCGGCCGTCGAGGCGCGCCGGGGGGACGAGACCTCACCCGAGCCGGCCACCGCGAGCCCGTGGCGCGATCTCGTGGCCTTGCTGCGCGACCGCGCGGTGCTGGGCTTCGCGGGCTGCGTGGCGCTGTTCCATCTCGGCAATGCGGCGCTGCTGCCGCTGGCCTCGGCGCATCTCGCGGCGAGCCTCGGGGCCGCCGCCAACATCGCGGTGGCGGGCGCCGTCGTGGTGCCCCAGGCCATCGTGGCGCTGATCTCGCCCGCGGTGGGCCGAGCCGCCGACCGCCGCGGCCCGCGCCTCGTGCTGGCGCTCGGCTTCGCGGCCGTGCCGATCCGCGCGCTGCTGCTGGCATTCGTGACCGGACCCTATGGCTTCGTGGCCGTGCAGGCCCTCGACGGTATCGGGGCCGCGGCCTTCGGCACCCTCGTGCCGCTGGTGGCGGCCGACCTCACCCGCGGCACCGGGCGCTTCAACCTGTGCCTCGGCGTGCTCGGCCTCGCCACCGGCGCCGGTGCCGCGCTGTCGACCGCGCTCGGCGGCACGCTGGCCGAGGCTTACGGAACCCCGGCGGCCTTCGTAGCGCTCGCGGGGTTCGGCTTCGCGGCCGTGGCGGCGGCCTGGTGGGCGGCGCCGCGGCGGCGAGAATCTGCGTGAACGGCAGGGCCATCCAGCTCGTTCAGCGCTCCGCGCCACACCGATGCGCTTCCAATAGATGATGGTCCCGGTCAGTCCGCCGTGCGGCTTCAACGCATAGTCCGGAACCATGCCGGCCCGGATGTAGCCGAGCCGGTCGTAGAGCGCCGAGGCCCCGTCCTCGACGGCCGTGTCGAGCACCAGCAGGCTGCGCCCGCGCCCCACCGCCAGGGCCTCGGCGGCCCGCATCAGGGACGTCGCCACGCCGCGGCCCCGGTGGGTGAGGCGGGTCATCAGCTTGGCGATCTCGGCCCGGTGCGGCTGGTTCGGCGGGCAATCGAGCAGCAGCGTGACCGTGCCGGCCAGGACCTCGCCGTCCCAGGCCCCGAACACCACGCGTTCGCCCCGGGCCGCGGCCTCGAGCGCGCGGCCCCAGAAGGCTGCCGCGGCTTCCGGCGCCAGCGGGTGCATGAAGCCGACCGATCCGCCGTCGGCCACGACCTCGACCAGGATGTCGCACAGCATGGCGCGGACCGCCGGCGCGGCGTCGAGCGGCCTGATGTGGATGGCCGTCATGGCGGCTGCTCTCCGGGCGCCGGGATCAGTTCGCGAAGCGGAAATGCAGCACGTCGCCGTCCGCCACGACGTAATCCTTGCCCTCGAGCCGGAACTTGCCGCCGTCCCGCGCGCCGGCCTCGCCCTTCAGGGCCACGTAATCGTCGTAGGCGATGGTCTCGGAACGGATGAAGCCCTTCTCGAAGTCGCTGTGGATCACGCCCGCCGCCTGGGGCGCCCGGGTGCCTCGCGTGACGGTCCAGGCCCGGGTCTCCTTCGGCCCCACCGTGAAATAGGTGACGAGGTGGAGCAGCGCGTAGCCGGCCCGGATGACGCGGTTGAGGCCCGGCTCGGCGAGCCCGACGGCGTCGAGATAGTCCTTCTGGTCGGCCGCCGGCAGCACCGCGATCTCGCTCTCGATCTTGGCCGACACGACGGTGCTGACCGCGTCTTCCAGCTTGGCGCGATCCGCCACGGCGGCCGAGAGCGCGTTGCCGGCGTCGGCCGCCTCCTCCTCGACGTTGCACACGTAGAGCACCGGCTTCGACGACAGGAGTCCGAGCCCCGCGAAGAGCTTGCGCTCCTCGGGCCTGACCGCGACCAGGCGGGCCGGCTTGCCCTCGCGCAACAGGGCGAGGCAACGGCTGACGAGGTCGAGCGTGTCCCTCGCCTCCTTGTCGCCGCCCTTGGCCTTCTTCTCCATAGCGAGGAGGCGTTTCTCCAGGCTGTCGAGATCGGCCAGCATGAGTTCGGTCTCGACCGTCTCGATGTCGTCGAGCGGCGAAATCCTGCCCTCGACATGGGTGACGTCGCCGTCGACGAAGCAGCGCACCACGTGGGCGATGGCGTCGCATTCGCGGATGTTGGCCAGGAACTGGTTGCCGAGCCCCTCGCCCTTGGAGGCGCCGCGCACGAGGCCGGCGATGTCCACGAAGGTGAGGCGCGTCGGGATGATCTCCTTGGAGCCCGCGATCCCGGCCAGCGCGCCGAGCCGCGGGTCCGGCACCGCGACGTCGCCCACGTTGGGCTCGATGGTGCAGAACGGATAGTTGGCGGCCTGGGCGGCGGCCGTCTGCGTCAGCGCATTGAAGAGCGTCGACTTGCCGACGTTCGGCAGGCCGACGATGCCGCATTTGAAACCCATGATGTCCTCGACCCTCGGTGCCGCGCGCCTTCGCCGGCGCGCTTCGTGCGCGCGCGTCTGCCGCCCTTTGACCACGCGGGCGCGGTGGACTTCAACAGCGCAGTGGCAGGGCGCCGCTCGGTTCGGGATCCCGCCGGTGGGCGGGGTGCGTGCTCGGGGATGGGTCGCCGAGGTTCGGCGCCGGTCCCTAATGGCTGGATCGCTCCCATGCTTGCCATTCAGGCGGCCTGAAGGATTGCTCGTAACCGGACTTCGCTCATGTGAAGCCTGCACTCCCGAGGCCGCGCGCCTGAGCCGGGGCTATCAAAGGTAGGCGCGAGCGTTGGTTAAGCCGCGCTCGCGCGTTCCTCCCTGGAGGAGTGCCGGCGCAAGGTGCGGGCTAGTCGGGCCATACCCGCCGCGCCGCCCACCATGAAGTTGGGAAGTTCAGCACGCCGAGCGGGAAGAACAGCGCGATGGCGACCCGCCAGGGCCAGTGCGAGACCAGGATCGCCGCCACAAGGCCGATGAACGTGGCCGCCAGCTGGCCAGCCCCGCCAGGATGGAGAGCACGAGGGCCCGCAGCGGCAGCTTGGCCAGCAGGGCCGTCCAGAGCAGGCTTCCCTTGATGGCGGCACCGTCCACGATCGAGGCGACCCGGGCGCCGGCGACGTCGGGGACGATGCGCGTCAGGACCGACCTGGCGATGCGCGTCTGGCGGGTGTCGAGCCCGATCGCCCGCCAGGGCCGCTCGCCGTACGCGGCGTCAAAGGCGGCTGTGCCCCGTCGGGCCGCCTCGGTTGCCTTATGTCCCGCCGTGAGCGCGGCGTCGATCGCAGTGGTGTCGCCCCAGGACGGCGTTCTGGCGTGGCGCATTCAGGTTCGCATGCCCGGCCAACGGGCGTAAGCCGAACATATCGGATGCCGATCCCGGCCTGCAAGGCGGCCCTGGGCGCGCGACGTCACGCGCCTGCCCTACCCGCCCGCCCAAGGTCCTCCCTGCAGTTAGCCACGCCTTCTGCGTTCCATAGAGCGCCTTTTGCGCTTATGTCTCATGCCATCCCGAGGCCGTGCCTCTGGTGATAGTGGCGGCTGCGGAGGTCTGTGATGCCGGCGAAGGTTAAGTTCGAGGATATTGAGAAAGATCTTCAACGCACTAGGGCGTGTTGACATTCAGCGCAGAGCGATAGCTGCGCCAGCGAGGTGGATCATGGCACCGAAGCTCACGTCAGTCTTGTCGTAACGCGTCGCAATTCGGCGGAACGCTTTGAGAGTGCAAAA
>JAABUY010002176.1_pt1 | contig 23931 bp, 13 predicted proteins | sample 5560271 | NCBI WGS metagenome assembly JAABUY01 (sample SAMN10711886, study PRJNA513374) | rock metagenome | isolation source: Antarctica rocks | place: Antarctica: Victoria Land, University Valley | reverse complement strand
GGTGTTGAAGCCTGGCTGAAGCAAAATAAAGTACCGGTGCTTGCACTTGGGCTGATCAATAAGGGCAAATTGCAGGAGGTAAAGGTATATGGTGAGTTGGATAAAGGCCGACCCGCTTCTTATAACTCTATTTTCAATGTGGCATCGTTAACTAAAACGGTAACTACCATGCTCACTTTGCGATTAGTAAGTGCAGGTAAATGGAGTTTGGATGAACCTCTTTATCATTATTGGACTGACCCCGATATAAAATATGATCATCGCAGTAAAATTCTAACTACCAGACACATACTTACCCAGCAAAGCGGTTTTCCTAACTGGCGCTGGCAATTAAAAGATAAGAAGCTGGCTTTTCAGTTTGACCCAGGAGCTAAATATGAGTATTCGGGAGAAGGGTTTGAGTATCTGCGCCGCGCATTAGAAGCTAAATTTCATAAACCTTTAAACGTTTTAGCTGACGAAATAATCTTTAAACCGCTGGGTATGACTGACAGCCATTATACGTGGGATGCCAGAATGGAAGAATCAAGGTTTGCCATTCAGCATGATGCCAATGGCCTTGCTTTACCACTTGAGAAAAATCAGGTTCCAAGTGGAGCCGACCAACTGAAAACAACTGTAACAGACTATGCTAAGTTTATGATTTCTGTAATGAACCATGATGGGATATCTGAATCGGTTGCCAGGCAGATGGTAAGCCATAATACCAAGACCAAAGACAATCGTTATATTGGATTAGGCTGGTTTATTTACGATTTACCGGGCGATGGAAATTATGCAATTTCTCATGGCGGGGATGATCCGGGTGCACATTCCATTTGTTTTCTTATGCCCAAATCGGGTCAGGGTATCATTATTTTTACCAATTCAGAAAACGGAACCAAACTCTATATTGATTTAATAAAGGCCTACCTCAAAGATGATGGCGAGGCTATTCTCAATATTGAGCTGAAATAGATATAATCACTACAGTCGTGGTAAAACACTGTTTGGTTCGGTGGTAAAAACTTTACCGGAACTACAGAATTAGTGACCAAATTAAAACACAGGTTTATGAAATCCAAGTTTATTATTCTTTTTATACTCACAATTATACTCATACAAAATAGCCATGCTCAAAACTTTGATAAAGTGAAAATGGATAGTATGATGACGATTATCGCATCCAAAAACAAGGCGATGCTCAGTATAGCCTTATCCCAAAACGGAAAAGTTGTATACAATAGGGCTATAGGGTATCGTGAAGTCAACGATCAACACCAAACGCCCGCCACTACCCATACCCGTTACCGAATTGGCTCAATAACAAAAATTTTCACATCGGTCATGATATTTCAGTTGATTGAAGAAGGTAGGTTGAAGTTAACTACACCACTGTCCCGCTACTTCCCCAACCTTCCCAATGCGGACAAAATTACAATAGCTAACCTTCTGAATCACAGCAGCGGCCTATATAATTTTACCAATGATTCCAGTTATGCCGCCACATTGAGCCAAAAAGTAACAGAAGCAGCAATGTTGAAGAAATTTGCGCTGCAAAAATCAGACTTCCAACCCGGAACGAAACACCAATATAGCAATACAAATTTCATTTTGTTAGGTTATATCGTTGAAAGGTTAGACCATAAAAGTTATAGTCAGGCTTTAAAATATCGGATTTTAAACAAAATCGGACTTCGGCAGACCTATTATGGCGGAAAGATTAATATCTCTTCCGGCGAGGCTCGATCTTACAAATGGCAAAATAGCTGGATAGCTGACACGGAAACTGATATGTCTATACCTGCAGGCGCAGGGGCCGTGGTATCCACACCTGTGGAACTAACCCGTTTTATGACCGCTTTGTTTAAAGGCAAATTAATTAATAAAATCAGCTTAAAACAGATGACCACTATAGATGGGGGATATGGTATGGACTTAGTATCACTTAATTTTCAGGATGAAAAGGGATACGGACATAACGGTGGTATAGACGGATTTGAGTCACAGGTCGTCTACTATCCGCAACTAAAGCTGGCCACAGCTTATACCGCCAATGGCGTCAATACTTCTTTAAATAAAATGATGGAAGGCGTATTAAGCATCTACTTGAATAAACCTTTCCAATTGCCCACTTTCACAACTATACAGCTGGAGCCAAGCGATTTAGAAAAATATATAGGTTCTTATTCCAGTAAAGATGTTGAATTTAAAGTTTTGTTTAGTAAAGCAGGGGTTCAATTAGTGGCACAATTTTCTGACGATAAACGACCTTTGTTTTTGGAGTACACCGCCATTAATACTTTCTATTATGACCATTATGACTTAAAATTCGTCTTTGATTATCCCTTAGGAAGTTTAAAGATGATTACAGCAAAAAAGACATTCCTATTGGACAAAGAAAGAAATTAAGATACATGCAATTGATTTTATAAATTCACTCTATTTTCTGTGTAATTAGATATAAAGGTATAATTAGGACAGGTTCTGTTCTAATATTTAAGTTACAGTTGATGCATATCAGTAAATGGTATTTTTTCAGCCATGTGCGGTAAAATTTACTGCCGATTAGGTCTTCTAAAGTAAATGACTTTTTAGATTCTGATTCCCGTTGTGAATCGAACCGAGAAAATTTTTAAGCAGATAACGTTGCCAATTCTTTTAAATTTTCTATAAAGAGGTTCGAAAAGTGCCCAGTCTGGGGAGGTATTGAAAGGAAGCTTAATGTTCCCCTAAATGGGCAGAATTCGAACCCTTTAGTAGAGCAATTGAAGCTGTTAAACGAATTAGAGTTTGCGTATCAATGGTTTGATTCTCCTGCTGCCGACAAAAGAGATGTAAATGATTAGGCTACGCTTCTGATATTTTTATAGAGTATATTATTATGACCAGTTTTTAAAAGAGCATTTAGAATGTTATTTTCTAAATACCTTTCTAATCATTAACTGTACAATTAAACCTGTAAAAAATATGATTAGGTGTAATTAAATTTGTGTAGCAGTTTTTTGTAGCATTTAAAGAACATTAAAATTCGTATTAAACAATTAAATACAATTGACACGAATATCTTCGTTTAATCGTAAAGTCTATATATTTCTTTAAAAGCAAATTGGATTATTCTAAGAATCAGTATCTGGTAAGCTTTTTATGTTACCTAAAAATACCACACAACAGACTACTTAATTCCATTTGTAAATAGTAAATAAAAACACATCTTTTTGTAGTCGAAGGGTTAAACACCCTTAAAAAACAGGTTGCGTATTTGGTATTGTTTAATTTAGACAATACAAAAAAGCGAAGTACGCATCTGGTATTGTCTGTTGTCAAAAAGGCTTGTTTTCTCAATCAAAATAGCTCAGTCAAAGAGCTGAATTTGAACTTGTTATTTATGCACTCGAATTGCTTTTTGGCCTTTCGATTAATATAATAGCTTTGTGACTGGCAAACCAAAAGGTGCGTCAATACACGAGTTAACCGCAATCTGTGTTTTTGCCCGGACAAGTTTCCTAAAGGGGTTTTTTGTCCGCAAAAAAGCAAAAACACAAAATGCGTTTAACAAACGGTTTGGCAAAAAACCGGCGGAAAGTGCGTTAAATCAACTTTTGTTTTGCTGTTTTGCTTCGGTTTCAGCTTGACGAATTAAAATTTAGCCGATAAAAGAAGCATCAACATTTGAACATTAATTTAACTTTGGTTTCGGCAGACGGTTTTCAAATGCCGGTTCTTCGCCAAGCCGCCGCACGTTAACCGGCACTTCGCGTTTTCGCCCGAAAAAGTTTGTTAAAGATTTTTTTGTGCCAAAAAAGCAAAAACACGAAATGCGTTTAACAAACGGTTTGGCAAAAAACCGGCAGACGGAAGTATTATCAGCTTTTGTTTTGCTATTTTGCTTCGGTTTCGGCAGACGGAACAAAATTTAGCCGGTAAAAGAAGCATCAACATTTGATTATAAATTTAACTTTGGTTCCGGCTGACGGGTTTCAAATATCGGTCCTTCGCCAAGCCACGGCACGTTATGTGCCATCAGGCAAAATCATTTTAATTATTAAACAAATTATGAAAATTGCATTTGTAGCTTTACTTTTTGTTGCCAATGCAACATTTTCGCAAACAACAGAAAATAATACGTATTCACAAGATAATGTCAATAAAATAATAACTGAGATTTCAAAAGTTATTAAAAAGAATTCATTATTTTCTGATTCTTTAAATTGGATAGCAATAAAAGATAGTGCTCAGAAAATTTCAAGAGAAATAAAATCAGCGCAAGACTATAAACTTATCTATAGTTTTTTTACTAAAGAATTAAGAATTGCAGGTGATAAGCATTCATTTTTCCTGTCAACTGATAATATAACTAAAATTCAAAACCAAACAAATGAATCCAAACAATCAGAAGGTAAATATTTGGGAGACGGGATGGGATATGTAAAAGTTCCGGGTTGCTTAAATTTGAATAGCGAAAAGGATATAGAGTTTGCAGATAATATTCGTTTAAAAATTAAAGAAATTGACACAGACAATAAAGTCACAAGTTGGATTGTGGATTTACGCCATAACACCGGCGGAAATATGTGGCCAATGATTGCGGGTTTGAATGCCTTAACAAAAGACGGAATAGTTGGTTACTTTGTTTCATCCAAGGGTGAGTCAAGTTGGAAAATTAAGAATGGGGAAATTGTTGGCTCAAAGGGAAAAATTGACAACTATAAAATAAAGAATCAAAATGTAAAAATAGCTGTCCTCATTGATTCCCTGACAGGGAGTAGTGGTGAAATGACAGCAATATCATTTAGCGGGTTACCTAATGTAAAGTTTTTTGGAAATCAATCAGCGGGCTATACAACCGCCAATAGGACTTTCAATTTATTTAATGGCAGTCAACTGTATTTAGCTTCCAGTTTTGTAGCAGACCGAAACCATAAATCTTTTATGGATAAAATTATTCCTGATGTTTTAGTAGAGGTCAGTAATGATAGAAAAGATATAGTTTTAGCCACCGCTATGCAATGGATGAAAGAAACAAAATGACGGCACATAACAAGGGGCTTGGCAATAGCAGGGCTTGAAGAATAAAACTTCGGCTGTAGTTCGCTATCAGCTTCAGTTTCGGCTTGACGACAAGGATTTAGCTTTTTGTTCTTATCTTCATCATTAGTTTTTCAATCGGCTTCGGTTACGGGCGGAAGAATTTCAAATGCCCTGCCATCGCCAAGCCCTGTTCGTTAGCGGCAAGCATAGAAGACATGATCTACTTCCTAAAAATACATCCCTACTTAACATAACCATAGTTATAAGACAAAACAGACCATCATAGTTCTCAAAAACTAATATATCACTTTTTGGCGGTAAGAACAGAATTTGAGTGTACAAGGCTTTTTCCACACAAATTTTTATGATTAATGGAGACCGTATGTGTTAAATATTAGCCCTATATTTCGTTTTCTTTACAAACGTAGAATAAGAAAACTTAACCAATAGACGCTTTATGAATGTTGAAACTGCAATCATTCTTTTGCTAGTCATTGTAATCCTTTTGGTAATTTGGTCAGTCAGGAAAAATAGGAAATCAGCGGCTTTACCACAGGATGTCGTTACGCTTCCCACCTCAATTGTTTTACCTCCTTCAATACCAAATTTTAAATCCAAACCGCAAGACAACCTAACGGAACCAGCAATCCCGAATGAGCCAGTTTCATTATTAAATTTTGAGGAAGAAGACCCGTATATAGAATCTCTAGAACCAGATTTAATCATTGAAAGTCCCAAACTTACCGCAGAACAACTGGTTGCTGAATATGGCAGATACGATCAACAATTGGACTTATCTTCTTATCGTAAACCGCCTTTAAACATTTTAAATACAGAAATCCCTGAACAATTATTCACTGAAGAGGAGCTTGAAATACAAAAGCATAGGCTAACTGCGATGTTCGAGAACTGCCACGTTGCAGTCAAAGAGATTAAAGCTACTATTGGTCCCCGATCAACTTTATACGAAGTCATTCCTGGTTTGGGCGTTCGTATCGCACAGATTAGACATTTAGAGAATGATTTAGTGTTAGCTTTAAGTGTTTCCGGTACTAAAGTGATTGGGCATATACCAGGTAAGGGCACAGTTGGTATAGAAGTACCTCACAGAAAACCAAGTATAGTTTCCATTAATTCTGTATTGAATTCACCAGATTTCAAGTCAACAGAAATGGAACTACCGATTGTCCTGGGCGTAACTAAATTTAATGAGGTGTATGTAGCTGATTTAGTGAATCTTCCTCAATTGCTGATTTCCGGAGCCACAGGTCAAGGAAAATCTGTTGCCATTAATGCGCTGCTTCTATCCCTGCTTTACAAGAAACATCCATCTGACCTTAAATTTGTCTTAATTGATGTTAACAGCCTCGAACTGTATTTATACAGGACCCTCGAAAGACATTTTCTGGCTAAAATTCCAAATGAGGATGCGATAATTACCAACGCCCATGGAGTTGCGCCTACGATATCTTCTTTAATTTTAGAATTGGAAGAACGATATAACTTATTGAAACACGCTCAAGTACGGAACATCAAAGAATATAATGAAAAATTTAAAGACAGGAAGCTTATACCCACTGATGGACACCGCTACCTGCCTTACTTTGTTATTGTAATTGACGAATTCTCAGGACTTATCACTAATAATGAACACAATTTAGAAGCGTCAATCAGTAAACTTGCCCAGCAAGGCAGACCGGTTGGAATTCATCTTATTATTTCAACTCAGTACGCTTCTACTAATATCATTACCGGTGGTCTAAAAGCTAACTTTCCAGCAAGAATGGCTTTTAGAGTATCCTCCTCATCCGATTCAAATGCAATTTTAGATCAAGCAGGAGCAGAAAAGCTTGGTGGTAATGGGGACGTGTTATTTGGTGACAGTGCGAACGTTGTTCAGTTGCAAAGTCCTTTTGTAAGCACGGCAGAAGTAAAAGGTGTAACAGATTATATTAAAGACCAGCGAGGTTATCCTTCTGCATTTTTACTACCGGAAGGGCCAAACACAAATAAGATGAACAGCCATCCCTTTGAATTTGATCCTAGCGATCGTGACCCTTTATTTGAAGAGGCTGCCAAGTTGATCGTAATGCATCAACAAGGTTCAACCGCTTTAATTCAGAGGAAATTAAGATTAGGGTACAACCGGGCAGGTAGAATTATAGATCAATTGGAAGCAGCAGGTGTTGTTGGCCCATTTGAAGGAAGTAAAGCTCGGGAAGTGCTTCTTCCTGATGATTATAGTTTGGAGCAATTTTTAAGTAATTTGAAGTAATCCTATCTCTAATTTTAAAGTTCACTTTTTAGTATTTGCAATTTTTTATCAAATTATTGTTTTTAAGCTTTTATAAGATTGGATTGTGGTATTGCCTTAATGTACTTACTGTGCATTTTTTGCCCGGATGCGAACAGACCTCCACATGCTTCATAAACTGAACATTTAGCACATTCTTCCAAGTAAATATTTTTCCAATCAGATATTGATTTTCTGCAATACTTCCACAAGTATTCCGGAACAACACATAGCTGAGAATTGTAAATAGAAACGTTCATTCCTCGGTTAGAAAGGTATTCGGCAGCTTCACCCAATTCCTGCATATAATTAGATGGATCAATCCAAAGCTTATCGATATTGAAGGGCGTATAGCCCTGGTACTCTAAACCCATAAATGTGACATGCTCCACGAAAGGTAGGTTCCGGTAGAGATATTTTGCCAGTTTGACAAGCCTTCCTATCGACTGCTTTTGAAGCACTACCCGAATTTCTATGCGTTGATTATTAACGGCTAGATTATAAAGTCCTTGAATGGTTTGATTAAAGGCATCCTTTGCCTGAACAATATAATCATGTATTTGATAATAATCAGAATAGATAGGAATGCCCAACATTAACCTGTTCAGTTCCAAATCACCAAGCCTGTCTGCAATGTTTTTCCAGGCAAATGAACGTCCATTAGTTAAACAATGTATTTCTGTATCGGGCAGTTCTCGTTTTATTTGTGATAACAGATCAAAAAACAAATTACCCATTAGTGTTGGTTCACCACCGGTTATCCCTATCTCAGGACAATCTTTAGGAATTAGTGGGATCAATTTCTGATAAATATGATGCAAAGCGTAAATATCATCCCTATCTTTTGGAGGCTGCGAGCACATCAGGCAATTACTGTTACAACGTTCGGTTGCCAGGATAAAGTTCTGATGAGAGTTTACCCGGTAGATTGTGTTAATCAGACCATCGGAGGTAATCGATACAACATCTCCCTCTGTCAAATGATCAAATGTGGTCACGCCGTGCACAAATGGCTTGTTAAAAGAGAAGCCGGATACATTCAAGTTGGTTACAACAGCCTCGAAATGGTGCGCACGATCTACTGCAATATAATTTTCGGCAATTAGTATTTGATGATCGGCTATCAAGGCAGGATCTCTGGTCACTTTGCCTACAATGGGCTCTTGGATATTTTGGGGAATGCCCCGTGTCTTAAGTTGCATAGTTACCCGATCCAGTTGTTAAAAACCTTGGTTATGCGCTCGTCCCTATCCATCAGTTCGAATAGATAACGAATAATTTCCATGTTCTTTTGACAAAAAACGCTTGTCGGGCGGTAGCCCGTCATATCGCCTTGTGTTGCATGATGTAAGACTGGATCGGCACCACAAAAAGCTTGGAAAGCACATTCTGAGCAGCCAGGTAAAGCCTCATTACTCCAGTGCTGTGCAAATTCCATTACTTTATCGCTGTAAAAAATCTCTTCGTAAGTCGAGCTTTCTAAATCTCCTAGCAGGAAAGTATAGTCTTTCATTTCAGCCAACATCCGCGCCTCATCCGTTGCATAGACTTTTCCGTCATAATTGAATACAACGACGTTATTGACCATGCCAGCGGGAGATTGCAGGTCAACAAAACCAACAGGAAAGGGCGTTAATATCTTTTTAAGAATGATTGTAGCATAATCCTCCCGAAAGAAATTTCCTTGTAAATTGTATTGTATAATTTTATCGAGTGCCTGTTTGTAAAACTCTAAAAATCGGTTGGTATCATACTTGTTTTTACGCTCATTTCTGATGGCAAATCCAAAAGGACTGATGGGCCTTAAAAATATACTGTTAAAACCTTGTTCAATATATTCATCAACGATTTGCTCTGCATAATCTAGCGAAAGTGTTGAAGTAGTTAATAATACAGACACACGGTCATTTCCTAATATTTCCCTACTTTTATTAATTCCTCGAATCGCAAGTTGATAGCTGTCTTTCCCTTTTTTTGCCGATTCTGATTATGAATGTATTCAGGGCCGTCAAGGGATGTAGAAATTAATATTTCATTTTCCTTACAGTATTGCAGCATCTCATCTGTTAGCGGCGCAAGGTTGGTACAAATCACATAAGTTACTTTTTTTTTATGAATTGTCGCTTGTTCCTTTGCTCTGCTAACACCGTAACAAATGGAATCAAATGCTAGTAAAGCTTCACCTCCCTGGAACTCCATGGTGACATGAGGGTTAGGTGATCGCATCATCATTTCGATCCCCCTATCAACGTTTGCCCTTTTCATATCAAAAGAGCTCTTATCTTCACTTACCCTGGACACCTGGCAGTAATGACAAGTATGTTCGCATCTTAAAGTGATTACAAAAATATGCAGGGAGGTGAAATGGTCTAAAAATGATTTTTTCGTTCTATACCTTGTCGCCAAGATGTCCAGCAAAGGCGGAACCTTTTCTTCACTGATAAAAAACCCTGCAATCAGGTCTGCATACAAATCTTCATCAAGTTCTTTATCAACTTGCTTGAGAACAATTCTCTCTGTAGTACCGGATGGTACAATTATATGATCACCAATTTCGTTGACCAGTATTTCTTTTTGTTCATTTAAACGAAAAAAACGGAAGGGCAGTAGAAAGTAATTATCTGCAATCTGACTATTATAAAAACCTTGTTCTTTAAACTTACGAGTTTTTCGCTCATTAAGAGTAGCCGTACCTATCATAATTAAATACTTAAAGGATCAAATCCTACAGGATCGGAAAGGTCTGTGGTAGGGTCGTTATCGTCAGAATCGTAATAAGCGAAAGCTTTAGCTATGATTAAGTCGCGAACGGTACGGGTTTCTTTTGTAACGGTATCCCTTAGTTTGAAATCAATTAAATCACGTTTAATTTTAGATACCGTATCTTCTAAGCTGGCTCCTTCATGCTGAGAGCTAAGTTCGATCTGATAATGCTTTTCATTCAAATCATGAATGGAAACATCAAAACAGCTTCCATACCAGTAAAAGCATTTATGTAGGACGTCCAGGTTGTAAATTGATTTTTCTACTGTAATAACTAGTTCCAGTTGGTTTATTTCAAATCGCATTACACTGGTTATTTATAAAGTGCATCAAATGTTAATTTCCCTACCCTGCCGTCAGCAGTTAAACCATTGGCTGCTTGAAATCTTTTAACCTGAAGTTCAGTCTGTAAGTCAAAAATTCCGTCTTCAGAATTACTATAACCTTTAGCTCCCAGAAAGAGCTGCATCTGTTTGACATCCGCCCCTTTACAACCCCTATAAAGTTCTCGCCGTAGGGTTGTATCTACTACTGCAGGATCACTGTAAATATTTGTTTTGTGCTTAATTGCAGGAGCCTTGTGAACTTCAGGGAATTTATAAACCGGAGAAGTATAAGCTTTAGCTGAAGGCGTATAACTACTGGAAGGTGTATAGCTTGTTGAGGGCGTGTAACTGGGCGAGGAAGAATAGTGTGATGAATGAGAAGAATGCGAGTAGTGACCGGATGTGCTGGAAGACATATGGGAACTGTGCGAGCTATGAGAACTGTGTGAAGTATGCATCGCTACAATGCTGTTCTCGGGACTGCTTATGTTAAGTTTTAAAACCAACTTTGGCCTTAGAATCCTTTTATTGAAGCTTTCTACACTAATATTGCTGGCGTTGCTTTCATCAGTAGCAGGCAAATCAGGCTTTGCCTGGGCTTCATTATGGGTTAAAGCTGCTAAGGAAGCTGCAATTACGGAAAGAGACTTTCTAGCTAAACTTAGAAAGCCTTTCTTCTTTTTTTCGTCCACAATACTATAATTTAGATTTAGCCCAAAATAATATTTATATTCCTCTCATACAAGAAATCACGAAATAATATTTACTCTCCTTTAATAGTTTTAGTCTTTCCGCAGTTAAATAGCTTTACAGTAAAAACAGCATAATCATTTTGTAGCAACTATTTAAAACAAGTACCTTTTAGATACAAACTTTCGTTTGATCGTTCTTTGCTTTTAGAAAGCATTGGCCATTGATAGAGGTTTTCGGATGTTTACCGGACGTTTACAAGGGTTTTCGGACGTTTATCGGACGTTTAATAGTGCCTTAATGTGGCAAAACATATTTAGCACTTCGACCGGTACTTCCAATTTTTGTTAGTAGCTTCTTATCGGTTATATCTTGTAATTCAGCAGCTGAAACAGATCTACCAATATCGTTTAATTTTTGATATGCTGAATTAGTAATCTTACCGTTTTCTTTCGCATATAGAATCGCCTTAATCTGCCGTTCGTTCAAATCAAGCTTTTGAAGGTGATCTCGATTGTAAATATCTTTCCTAAAAATAACTCTCAAGCCACCTTCATCCTCTTCGATCACAGGTTCTGGTAAACCAGCTTCAATGCAGGCACTAATAATTTTATTCGTACCTCGGCCCCAAGATTCAACATAACCAGCCTTAAAGAAAACGCCGGCAATATGGATGTTTCTGGGATATGAGGAGTGCTTTCCTTTAAGCTTTTCGATATTAAGCTCGTCGGGCAAGCTTCCTGGATTCCAAATCTCCAGCCGGTCATCATACACCCGCAAAAAGATAAAGGTACTGGAGTAGTCCTTATGAATAATGGCATTGAGTATTGCTTCTCTCAAAGCTGCTTCCGGATATTCCAACGGCTCCATTCGCTCTAAACCCTGATAAGAAATCGGACGGATCAAGTATTTGGATTTTAGTATTTCCAGAACCTTATCGGCCATTGTAAAAAGGTTTGTTTCTACAATATCCTGAAAAAGTAGGTCATGATCTTCTTTTCCAAACCGCCCTATCTTAAAACTAGCAGTACCGCTTACTGTAGCTGGCCTTTTTCCAAAAAGTAAAATTGCGGCATTGGTAAATTGATCCTCAGAAATTAGGCTCAAGTTTTTAAATAAAACTTTTAAGTCATCATTTTCTGCTTCTTGGGGGATTCTATCTCTTTGTATTGCTTTTGAAAGGAACGCTCTAATCGAATTTTTATCTAAATCATCAATGGTTGCATCTGAAACCGGGATGTCTTCCCAGCTTTTACCACTTTTCTTTAATAGCCAATTCTGTAGTGCAATTCCTTTTAATTCCTGTTTTGTGCTTCCACTCCTATAATGAAAAATGCCTTGGTAGGATATTGGAACTTTACTTTGTGGAACAACAATTTCTATATAGTGCTTTTCTAATTCCTGGTGCAAGTTCACGTCAATAACTAATCCCAAATGATTTACCGACTTATTGGGAATATCCTCCAGTAATTTCTTGTAATCGCTAAGCCCAGTAACGATCCCTTTGTCATTAATCCCAATATAAATCTTACCACCTTGTGCATTGGCAAAGCCGCATATCCATTTTAAGTATTCGTCTCTCCAGGATTGTTTGTACTCTATAGTTTGTTGTTCCGGCATTGTATTATTAGGCGTTTCTACTTCAAGAATTTAAAAGTGAATTATTAACTTCTTGTTCCAGGTATTACATCAGTAACTAGAAATATAAAGAAATCACCACTAACAACTAAGATCAAGTTCGCTCGCCTCTAAAATTGCAGTAAAGCGAAAATTTCTATCAGCCCTGCGCAAGTGACAGTAAGCTTTAATATACTTAATAAGAGGACCTGTTGGTGTGAAATCCTCGTTACCCATCAGAGTTTCACACTTGCTAAGTGTACGATTACTAATATTACCTAATTTGTCTTTATATTTTATAATAATATAGTTTTTAATTTTTGCGTCTATTACCTTTTGGATCAGAGCTTCCACAGTAAGTGTGAGTTCCAAAGTTTTCTTACCGGCACTACCTTTCTTTTGAAATATGGGGGCATGTTCTACAAAAGGATTCTTTAGTGCTTCAGGAGTTATCAGTTCTGTAAAAGCCATAGTACGGTTTCGTTGCAGAACATAGTCAAAACAATCTAGATGATAAGAACCGCTTCGATTTGATATCTGAATAGGGCGAATGATCGTATTTTTAAGTTTCAGATAAGTTTTTGCTTTAATTGTTTCATCTACCAGTTGCAGCATTTCATTAGAGGTTTCAGGTATAACCGCAAGAGCATCTAAAGCAATGAGGCACTCTGAAAATTTTTCGGCAACTGCGTTAAACCATTTGCATTTGGCGACCTTTTCTGGATAAGTTTTTTTAGACTTAACATCGGGTGAAGTTTTTTTATCCTTATTAAAATCAAAATCCGTTACTTCAGTAACAGTCATGACAGGGCTTATAAAGGTTAATAAGCCGGTAACAGAACTTGTACTTTTTGTTACAGTCTGCCCGGTTTCAGTATTTAAGAAGCTTCTTTTTTTGCCTAATTCTATAGGCATAGTTGACAGTGAAACTAAGTTACCTGGCATAATTTCCAATAGCCCCTTCTTTTTATCAGAAATAACTTTTTTAAGATCAGGTTCAGTAAAAAAATTTTCTTTAAACTGATTTTCTTTTGTAGAGAACCATAAACATTTAAATTTATCAAAAGGGTCCTTCGGGGAAGTAGCAGCAGAATGATCAATAATTTCAACAACTACCATCAGTGGTGGGATCATTAAATATTCACCACTTATAGTAATCTCGTTAGTTTGACTACAAAAAGGATGGGTTTTAAGAGTAACAATATCTCCTATAAAGAATTTAGGCATAAGAACAAAAATAACATACAAATATAATATCTTTGAAAGGGACTTCGGAGGAAGGATATGATTGGCATTTGGAATAGACCGTCTTTTACTTTATGCGAGCTAGTGCATAATGGCTTGACATTGTCATAACTGCCCTTATATTCGGTAACGGTGTTAATCACCTGGAGCTGATTATGAGAACTTGGTTGTAAACACAGCAATATGCTGATGAGTTGCACGCCAACGGTTATACAATCGACAAATTTAGTTATAATCTCGATTACAGTCAATACTGTTTTCATTATTGATGATGTTATTGTTAGGTTACTTACTTTATTATTGGAAAACTTGGCGTGACTCAAGAAATTGGGTAACGGTCTGCCTTAATAGGTGTATGCGATCTGTTATCCGATACGCTATTTAATCCGAAGTCCTTCTTTAATGAAAGCAAAAAGAAAGTCAACTTGGCTGAAAAATCGAGGTTACTTGCATCTGACTAAACAAATTGATGTAAGCAAAGAGCGCGGAGAGATTTTGGGTAAAGTTAAGAACAAGGATTATGTAGCTAAACACGCCTTTTTTCCTTTAATTCATACCAAGATAAAGGTCAGGCGATATAAGCAAGCTGAAAAAGCCAAGAAACGTTCTCATTCTTACGAAGGTAAACCCCACGCGAAATTTCGTCCGCTACATTATGCGACACATGTTGATTCTATGATTTTTGGATATTATGGAGAACAACTACAAATCGCTTATCTAAAAGAGTTAGACAAAACCGAGCATTTAAGTAAATGTGTTACGGCTTATCGCCGGATTGTAGACCCAGCTAAAAAGGATACTTATAAAAGTACCATCCATTTTGCTCATGAAGTTTTTGAAGAAATAAAACTAAGATCTGAGGATGGATGCTGGGTTCTAAAGTTTGATATAGAAAAATTTTTCAGTTCAATGGATCATCGGCTTTTAAAGCAGGCCTGGGCAAAATTGATTGATAATCCAACGCTCCCCAAAGACCATTACAATGTATTTAAGGCAGCAACAAAATTTTCTTATATTCTTAGAGACGACCTGAGGATTAGGTCAAGTCAAAATGGACGAAAAAGCGGATTTGACGAAAAAAATTTAGCTGAGATCCGTAAAGAGAATACTTCAGCTTTCTTTAAAGATGCTAAAAGCTTGCGCGCAGTAATTAATGCTGGAAAGCTCAGGATTTACAAAAACGAATTTAAAAACAGTGAATGTGAAATGATTGGAATTCCACAAGGTCTTCCAATTAGCGCAACATTAGCGAATCTGTACTTGCTTGAGTTTGACAAGGCTGTATTGACTGAAATTGTAAATAAACAAGGTGGTTATTATCGTCGCTACTCTGACGATATTATAGTGATTTGTAAAGGGGAAGATAAGGATGCTATTATTGATTTTATCGATCGAGTATTAAGAATCAACAACAAAGTTGAAATCAGCAAAGAAAAAACAGAGCAGTATTATTTTTCCGCTATTGCAAAAGCAGAGGGTACTAATAAAATTATATGTCATCTACTTAGAGGTGAAGATTTACTTCCCGAACGTCCGCTTACCTATCTCGGCTTTGAGTTCTATGGGCATAAGACATTGATCAAATCAGCAAATTTATCAAAGTTTTATAGGAGAATGATTATTGCTGTGAAGAGCCGGTCAAGAAGGTCGATTCTGGCAGGAAACAAAACTCCAGGTGCTTCCATTGCATTGTTTAGAAGACGGCTTTACAGGCTTTATACAAATATAAACCTAGACAAAACAACAATTAAAAATAGATATAAGTATCTTACTCCCAATCGGTTTGGCTTCTACGTGTATCAAACAGAAGAAAGTGAAGATGAATTTCGCAGCAATTACTTCACGTATGGACGAAGAGCTGCAGACATTATGAACGAACCAAAGATCGTTGACCAGGTAAAACGTCATCGTACTATCTTTAATCAAGCAATGAAAAAGCATTTAGCTCTTAGTATCGAGAGATTCCAAAAATGAGGAGATGCATGAAAAGGATTACTAGTCATACTTGTATAATAGATCATAAAGTAGTTCAAAAAGTCATAACTTATTGAACCCAGTCCTTCACTCCTGCTTTTGCTAGCAAAATAAGTAAAGGCATAGTCCAACAAGTAGGGCCAGAAATAATTCTGCACTTCTATTGTTGGGCCTAGCTTTTTGAGCTTAACTATATGCTATGGATTTTGTCAAAACAAGCACGGCCGGGAAGCGATCTTTTCTTTTTGCTGAATAAAGTTTTTTATTAGATAAATCATTAGCACCGGGCTGGAAACCGTTTGCTGATTTAAAATTATCGTTTAGCTATCCTATATAATTTTCCACCATCGGTTGCGGCATAGATAGCCCCGTCTTTTCCTGTAGCAATGCAACGCCAGCGTTCGTTTTTATCTGAAAGCAAACGTTCTTCGCCAATAACTTTGTTATTTTTTATTACCAGGCGAATAATGTGTTGTCCGCTCAGACCTCCGACAAACAGGTTGTTTTTCCATTCTGCGGTGTTACCCGTGTAAAACATCATGCAGCCAGGTGAAATGACCGGGTCCCAATAGTAAACCGGTTGTATAGTTCCTTTTTTTTGTTGTATGCCATCGTAAACTTTCTCGCCGCTGTATTCTATACCATAAGTAACAAAAGGCCAGCCATAGTTCCCGCCCGGCTTGATCAAATTGATCTCATCACCGCCACGCGGACCAAATTCTGCCTCCCAAAGGCCGCCGGTAACAGGATCAATGGAAAGCCCGTCCGGATTACGGAAACCATAAGCGTATATTTCGGGCTTAGCGTCGGCTTTGCCAATAAATGGGTTACCAGCAACCGGCTTTCCCTCTTTAGTGATATGTATGATCTTACCGGTGGTTGCGTTCAGGTCCTGTGCCTTTACGCGGATATCATTCGCCTGACGGTCGCCTGAGGTGACGAAAATATTTCCTTGTTTATCAAATAATAAACGCGAACCGAACTGACCAGCACCTTTATAGCGCGGATATGCCTCCCAAATTACCTTAACATTTTCCAGCTTTGTCTCATCGGCGGACAGTTTACCTTTAGCTACTGCTAGCGTAGCTCCGTCACCCGGTTGTGCGAAGGTCCAGTAAACCATTCGATTCGTCGTAAAATTTGGGTCAATGTTTACGTCGAGCAAACCACCCTGGCCTTCATACTGCACAGTTGGGAAACCAGTAATATTTTTAGCAATCTTGCCATTGGTTGTCAATATTTGCATAATTCCCGGCTTACTGCTGATGAGTAAACGGCCATCAGGTAAAACATGCATACCCCATGGACTTTTCAGCTCATTGCTGATAACTGTAGCCGTATATGGGGTCTTAGTTTTAACACTGCCGATGCGGGTTTGCCCTGCAAAGGCAGGTTTATAATTGCTGTTGGCTTTATTTTTTTCAACAGGTTCTCCGGTCTGCGCCATTAGGGTTGCAGTTACCGATAACAGTACCGTACCTAACATTAACGACGTATACAGTTTTAAAAGCATATTGGCTATTTGACTTGATTTTAAGTAGATTACAACTTTAATTACTATATGTTTAATTATTGTAGGTTTGTTACAGTTGCTGGCTCAGATTGTACCGATTAAAGACTTCGGCAACAGCGCTACTGAATTCAAAATTACATTTCCTATTCGCATTTTTTTAATCTACGGAGGACAGATTTAACCGATCATAATTATAAAACAATAAACCTGAACGCAAAAAAGATAATCTAGCTATTACAAAAAATGTAAATATTCGTATCATCCAATGTTGCTATAGACAATTGTATTTATTTCTACTTGTCTGATAATTATCGTTATGTTAAGTAGGAGGGTTTTGAGACCCTCTTCCGCTCTTAAACCAGAGTACTTTTTCTTCCTTTGTATTGGCTACTAATTATTTGGCGAAATGACCTGTTGATGCTGAACTTCCTAAATACCGAATTTACGAATTGGTAGTTGCTGACGTATTAAAAAAATTGATCCGAATGTGCTAAATGCACCAGTTGATGTCAAATTTAAATGAGCCGTACGGGCAAAACATTTGAGCCCTGGAAGAAACCATTACGTATTTTGAACTTCGATCTTTGTACCATGAAAAATATCACAAAAATTCAATTGGGCCAAAATGGCCCGTTCGTGTCAAAACTTGGTTTAGGCTGTATGCGCATGTCCTCTATCTGGGGCGGCCCTACACCTGACGAAACAGAAAGTATAGCTACGATCCATCAAGCCTTAGATAGTGGTATTAATTTTTTGAACACCGGAGACTTTTACGGTGCCGGTCATAATGAAATGCTGGTGGGCAAAGCTATTAAAGGAAGACGCAACGATGCCTTCATCAGCGTAAAATTCGGTGCTATCTTTCATAACGGCCAGTGGCTGGGAATGGATCTGCGCCCCATCGCTATCAAGAATTTTATAAACTACTCTCTGACCCGTTTGGGTATTGAAACCATTGACCTCTACCAGCCCAGCCGAATGGATAACAGCGTGCCGATGGAAGACATCATCGGAACGGTCGCCGACCTGATTAAAGAAGGTAAAGTGCGTAACATTGGCGTATCGGAAATTACAGCTGACCAACTTCGTAAAGCCAACGGCATTCACCCCATAAGCGCGCTAGAGATCGGCTATTCCCTGGCCGACCGTCAGATAGAAAGCGAACTGCTGCCAACAGCAAAGGAATTAGGCATTGGCATAGTGGCCTTCGCCAATACTGCTGAAGGCTTATTGACCGGTGAAATGAAAGCACCGCTTGCAGAAAACGATTACCGTAACCATTTCTCTCGTTTTCAAGGTGAAAACTTAATTAATAACCTGGAAAAAGTCGAAGTCTTAAAGCAATTAGCCAGTAATAAAGGTTGTACGCCAACACAGGTTGCGATCGCCTGGGTGAAGGAGCAAGGCGATCATATTATGCCTTTAGTAAGCATGGGTCGTAGGTCGCGCTTGCCAGAAAATATGGCAGCAATTGATATTGTATTTACGCCGGAAGAAATGAACACCTTAAACACTACTTTTGCAATAGGTGCTATACATGGTGGCACTTATTTACAACGCTAAATGACCAATCCAGCAGAAATTCTCCCGGGCATGATCTTCTATTCTTACCTCTCTGCTGAGCGGAAAGAGAAAGTATGTTTTTGGAACCACCATACCTTAGTATTGCAGGTCTCGGGACAATTCACCTTGGAAACCTCCGGGCAATACATTTCGATGACTGGAGGAGAAATGCTGCTGATCGGCAAAAACCAGCTGGGTACGCTTACCAAAACACCACTGCCCGGCGGGAACTATGAAACAATCGTGATATCCCTGCAGGAAGACCTGCTGCGCAAGATCATGCTAGAAGAAAAGCTTGAAGTAAACCGAAAATACATTAGTCCGCCCAACATCTTGATTCCTTCTAACGAATTCCTGCAGGGTTATTTTCAATCCATCGTTCCCTACGCGCGCAGCTCAGGAGCGACTATGACCGACGAAATGGGTATCTTGAAAGTGAAAGAAGGAGTTAAACTACTAATACTTGCCCTGCCGGGGCTTCGCAACTTTTTATTCAACTTTTCAGAACCATATAAGATCGACCTGGAAAAGTTCATGCTCAGTAACTTTCATTTCAACGTCCCTGTCGAAAAATTTGCACAGCTAACTGGTCGCAGCCTGGCAGGTTTCAAACGCGACTTCCAAAAAACTTTTAGCTCACCGCCGCGTCACTGGCTGCAGGACAAGCGGCTGAGCGTAGCAAAGTACCTCATCGAAATCAAGCACCAAAAGCCCTCTGCCATCTACCTTGACCTGGGATTTGAAAGCCTGTCACACTTCTCACATTCCTTCAAGAAAAAGTTCGGCATGGCGCCTAGTGAACTGAATTATGGTCTTTCTCCAAAGTGATCTTTAGAGAGTCCAGAAGGGCAAGGTTTGCTCGCAAAAAAACAGCTCATTCATTACCGTTCAAATCTCGGTTCAGCCGGGTCTTGACATCACGCCGCGCCATTATCGCGGCATTCCTTAATTATCGCCCGGTTACATAGCCCTGTAATCATCGCACAGGTGGAATTGGCAAACGCATCCTTACGATAAATTTATGCTAAGATAAATTAGGCGAAAAGCGTTGTAGGTGTGTAAGTTATTAGTTCAGTAAAAAGCCCGAACAGCAGCTCATATACAAATGGATGGATAACTGGTTGAATTTATCTGCCTTTTTTGAGTATGATACTGCTGTCCGAAAGATCATTTATACTACTAATCCCGTAGAAGGGGTGCATCGCCAGTTGCGTAAGATCACTAAAACAAAAGGAGCCTTTTCTTCTGACCAGGCCATGTTAAAACTGATGTACCTGAGCATTAAAGACATCAGCAAAGAATAGGCGATGCCTATTCATAATTGGGGCATGGCTTTTCCCCAATTATACATTAAATTTGGACACCGAAGTTTCAAAGACAATAACAGCTTCTGAGAAGCATTAATTTAAACCATGACACAGTTTATGAAACAATCCCACGGCCCCCAGCGGTTACAAAATTATTTGGATGAGTACCATTTCCGCTTTAACAGACGAGCGTTTTTGAATTCTGCCTTTGATAAACTTATCGGCAGGATGGCTGAATTTGAACCTGTCTTTTACAAAATGATCAAATGTGATCTAAATACATAATCCTGTTAAATCGATTAAGTTGAATTCATGAGAAGAACCTTTTTTATTATACTACTGGGCATGTTAGTTGGCCTGAATGTATTTTCTCAGAAATCTTTTAATAAAAAAGTAATAAAATATTCTTTGAAAGAAGGCCTTTCGTTCGGAATAATCAACAGCATTATTCAGGATGACAAAGGGTTTATGTGGTTTGCTACAAGTGATGGGTTAAATCGTTTTGACGGTATAAATTTCAAGGTTTTTAAGTACGAGGCTAATAATCCCCAAAGCCTTCCAAGTAATTATGTCCAGATCATATTTAAAGATGTGCAGGGCGATATATGGATAGCCTCCAGACGTGGCATTTACATGTTTGATACCAATACAGAGCAGTTCAACAAATTTAACCCTATTGGTTATGAGTCCAAATTGCTTAACGACATAAGCAGTATATCTTCCGATGGTAAAGATATTTTATGGTTTTCATCTTTTAGCACAGGTATTTTTTCTTACAATAAGGTAACACACCACCTAAAAAACTATAATAAAAACAACTCGCTAAATTTATCGACCAACTCGATAATTAACGTTTTTAAAGACTCACAAGGATTGTTATGGGCCGGAACACAGGATGGTATTGTATCTATACATAGCGTTAAAAATGGTGCGGTACTTAATGTAGAACATCAAGTACCGTTAAATTTTATTCCAAAAGGCAGGATCAATGCTATTTATGAAGATCATTATCACAATGTATGGATAGCAACAAGCAAGGGGCTGGCCCTCTACTGCAGGACTGAAAATAAAATTTATGTTTTTGAAGGCTCAAAATATCATTTACGCAGCAATTACTTTTACTCATTGTTAGAAGACAACAACAATAACTTACTGATTGGCTTGCAGGATGGCGGCTTGTACAAACTGGATTTAGAACAGTTGGTCAGATCAAAATTTAAGGAAATTAAAATTGAACCTGTTAAATCAGAAGATAATTATAACATTACAGAGCGGTCTATACAAACACTTTATTTAGATAAAGATAAAAATGTTTGGGTTGGTACTTATGGTGACGGGATTTACATGATAAGCAACACACCCGAAAATTTTAAAAAATTTCAGAGTAAAGTAACAGATGCTTATGGTACAAGTTTCCTAAGATATTACGGCATGTGCTTAGATAACGAAGGTAATTTATGGCTGGGCACGGATGGGGATGGCATCTACAAAAAGAAACTAAATGGGAGAATTTTAAAACACTATTATGCAGATGGAAAAAAAGGCTCGTTAACGGATAATGCTATTTTATATGCAGGTGTTGATCATCTTAAAAATTTATGGTTTGGGTCTTATGCCAAGGGTTTGTTTAGATATGATAAAAAAAACGATAAGTTTATCAATTACTTGCATCAGGATGCCAACCGGGAAAGTTTATGTTCGAACGATGTAAGGGTGATTTTTGAAGATTCCAGTAATGACCTTTGGGTTGGTACTAATGGCGGTGGGATAAGCGTGTTACCTTGTGGGGGGAATAAATTTACCAACTATAATGAGCAAAATAGTTCTATTGGAAATAATAACATTAGGGCAATTTGTGAAGACAAACAAGGGAATCTCTTTATTGGAACCTATGCTTCGGGGTTGAAGTATTTCATCAAAAAACAACATAAGTTCATCAATTATTTCAGTAATTCCCAGGTAGATGAATTTTTACCAAGCCAGGTAATTTATTCACTTTACCTCTATAAAAACAACGAATTGCTAATTGGAACAGAAGGGGATGGACTGGTGGTTTACAACATAATTACTAAAAAATTTAAGAAATATACCGAAAAAGACGGATTGGCAAACAATACCATTAATGCCATACACGCCGATGAGGCAGGCAATATATGGGTAAGCACCAATAAAGGGTTGTCAAAAATAGAGGAAAGAACGAATGCCATTATTAATTATGACACCTCAGATGGTTTACAAACCGGGCAATTTAATCCAAACGCTGTTGTATACAGTGATAAAGACAAGTTTTTATGCTTAGGAGGTACAGAAGGTTATAATATATTTTATCCCTCACAGGTAAAAAAAAACAACTTTAAACCCAAGGTACTAATAACCGGGCTTCAATTATTTGATAAAAAAGAGAAGGATAACCAAAACAGATTAAGTACTGCTATAAATGTATCACAGCAAATTACCTTAACGCCCGTTCAGTCTGTTTTCTCCATACAATATGTTGCCCTTAATTATGCTTATGCCGAAAGAAGTGAGTTTGCATATAAACTGGTTGGATTAGATAAATCCTGGAACTATGTGGGCAATCAAAAATCAGCCGTTTACAGGTATTTGGAGCCGGGCAATTATATATTTAAAGTAAAAGCATCCAATCAGGATGGTATTTGGTTTGATGATTATGCCACTCTGAAAATAAAGATCTTACCGCCCTGGTATAAAACATGGTGGGCGTATTCAGGTTATTTTTTAGGCCTCGTTATGGTTATATATTATTATTTACGTTACAGAAATAAACAGGCAAAACTGAAATACGAGATACGGATAGCGCACATATCTGCTGAAAAGGATAAGGAATTAAATGAAAGAAAGCTTTCTTTTTTTACCAATATATCGCACGAGTTCCGAACACCGTTAACACTTATTATCAATCCTGTAAAAGAGTTGATGTTTAACAACGACGACAAAACCACGGCGACAAACAATTTACATATTGTCTATCGTAATGCACGCCGTCTTTTAAGCTTAGTTGACCAGCTCTTGCTGTTTAGGAAGGCTGATACGGAAGGCGGTCAGCTCAAGGTGGTGAAGCTAAATATAGTCTGCTTGTGTAAAGAAGTTTTTTTATGCTTTAACTACCAGGCAAATAAAAAGAAAATAAATTACGAGTTTATAAGTAATACAGAAACGATTGAAATTTATGCAGACAGGGAAAAAATGGAGATCGTTTTATTTAACCTCATATCAAATGCATTAAAATTTACGCCGGATCATGGTAAAGTAAGCTGCCTAATTACCGAAGATCAAAAACAGGTGGCTATTTCGATAAAAGACTCGGGCTGTGGCATAGCTTCGGAGGAAAAGGAAAACCTGTTTAATAGGTTTTACCAGGTACAAAATAAAACTTTGGCCCAGGGTGGTTTTGGTATTGGGCTTTACTTAGTTAAGAAGTTTATTGACAGCCACAAGGGTATCATTAATTTGGATAGTATATACGGCGAAGGGACTGTTTTCACCCTAAACTTATTAAAGGGCAAGGATCATATGAGCCCTAATTTTATTTTTGAAGATATAGCTGAAAATTCGTTTTTTTTAGACGAGCTGATAGCGGATGACGAAGATGTGACAGCAGTGGATGAA
>JAABUY010002173.1_pt1 | contig 23943 bp, 22 predicted proteins | sample 5560271 | NCBI WGS metagenome assembly JAABUY01 (sample SAMN10711886, study PRJNA513374) | rock metagenome | isolation source: Antarctica rocks | place: Antarctica: Victoria Land, University Valley | reverse complement strand
TCGTCTGCGCGGGAGCATGCGCTCCGGGCTTCGCCCTCCGCCGCATGCTCCCGCAACACCTCAACCCGCCTCACCCTGGGGAATATTCAAACGCCGCAAAGTGGGGAATTTTCAGTTGACGATGACAGAATTGAACCAGATGCTCGACCAACTTCGCGAAGGCGATGTGGTCACCGTGTGGAAGCTCGACCGGCTCGCCCGTTCCACGCGCAACCTTCTGGAGATCGTTGAGACGATCAGCAGCGCCGGAGCCCGCTTTCAATCTATTTCGGAGCCCTGGGCCGATACCACCACTCATGCCGGCAAGATGATCATGACCGTCTTCGCCGGCATTGCAGAGTTCGAGCGAGATCTTATCCGCGAACGCACAGGAGCAGGCCGGGTCGATGCGCAAAAGCGCGGCGTTCGCTTTGGACGGCCGAAGAAGATGAATGAGGATCAACAAAGGCTTGCCCAACGTCTACTCGGCGAGGGGAAATCCGTACGCGATGTGGCCCGCACTTTCAGTGTCCATCCCGCCACTCTCTACCGTCTGGTTCGACCAGCCGCCTAAGCGACGAGCCATGTTCATCTATAAACCTTAGCTTCGCTGGATGGTCTCAGGACTGAAGATCAGTCGCGGGTTAGCTGTAGGCTCACGATATCGTCGTCAGGCGTGTCATCGAACAGCAGATCTGCGAATGCTGCTTTTCTTCGGTTATTCCATCCCAGCGCAAGCGCGACTGCAGTCAAAACCGCAAACGCTGCGGATACTGTGACGGGATTGCGCAGTGATCTTTGTTCTAGTCGTGCGCAGGCCTCTGTTAAAGGTATGAAAAGAATCAAGAAGGCCCAAAACGCAAACGGAAGGCTCCCTTTACCGGGGAGGTACGAGCACGTATACGGTATTTTCCGAAATTCGGACAAGCTCAGCTCCATGACGACAACACCATAGAGTGCCAACAGCGCAAGGTGAGCGGCAGAGGGTAGCCGTTGTCAAGGGCGGAGTAAAAGCAGGCCAGTGTGGCGGAGTAAAAGTAGGCCACATCTATTATGAGAAGATCTTGGAAGTTGCGGGGAGTGTGGCTTCTGGAGCGTAGCGGAAGAGGCCATACTCCCCGCGGCGCGTGTGGTGGGGACGGTTCAAGAGTTGGACGTGGTGCGTTGACGTCTGCTTTGCTTTAGGCGGAAGCTGTAGCCGGTCATCCGCGAAAACCGAGAAGACGGCTCCCGCGAAATGGTTCTAATGCGCTGGGGACTGATACCTTTCTTCACAAAAGACCCTTCCAGCATTAAGGGAGTCTCCACTATCAACGCACGAGCCGAAACCATTCCGACCGCACCAACGTGGCGCGAACCATTCAAAAAACGACGCGTGAGGTCAGGTCAGCCTGAGCTGCCGTAAGGATTGACGTGGCTGTAGACCAATGGAGTGAGCCCGCGTAGATCGTAGGTGAGGGAAACAAGGTCGAGTTATACCAGCCACCCGCCGGTCAATGACGCGAGGAGGCACACGATGAACATACTATTGTGGGTCCTGCAGGTTCGCCGCGCTCATGTACGGAGCGTCGGGCGTCATGAAGGTCTTCATGTTCGACAAGATAAGCGAGCAGCACTAAGGAGCATCTGCCGCAAGCAGCCGCGGTTCTGTTGATTCACCACGGAAGTAGCCCTGAGCCGTCGTCCAGACCTCGCCCGCGACTGCCTTGCCCAGTTTGCGTCCGGCCTCGTCGCCGACCTTGAAGTGAATGCCACCATACCGTCTGGACATGCCGGCCTCGTCTGCCGCTTCGGTGAAGGTGCTCCAGTGGAGCGTGACCGGCTCTTTCGGAGTCACGCCCGGTTCGATCTTCGACTCGCCCGGAGCAATAGTCGCCGATCCGCCGTAAATGTCGCTTCCTGTCCAACGCCGCAGGATCTCGGCGGCCGCCGCGCTGTAGGCGCTGTGCCCGGAGACGAACTCCGGAAAGGGCGGGGTCGGCGAGCTGGCTGGCTGGTAGGGTTGCCAGAGCGAGCCGTCCATCTCGACCGTGCCCGTGCCCGGGCCGCCCCAAGCCCGGATCGTCTTACCGCGATAGAGCGTTGTCACGGCGGTCAGGGGGCGCACCGAGTCGTACGCGATTTTGGCGTCCCAAGCCGCGATCCCGGCGTCCATCATGGCGTTCGAGAGAACGAAGAAGAGCTTCACGTCCTCATCGAGGGTATGACGATCGCGCTCCGAGACCCACTCGGCAATACGCATCCAATGGCCGGGCGGCTGTTCAGTGTAGATACCATCGGTCCAGAACTCCGAGATCACCTTCTCCCGATCAGTCAGACCGGCGCTGATCGCGATCGTCTCGTCAACCTGCTTCGCGTACTCGGGAGAGCCAAACCGTGCCGGACCCGGCGATGCGGCGACGGCCCTGAACTCATCAGGGCTCGTGATTGCAAACGGAGTCACCCGGCCCCACTGCGCTCCCGCAAAGGTCTGGGTCACCCGGTCACCTGCGCCGTTGATGAAAGTCAAGGGCTGCCAGTGGTCCGGATTAGCAGGCGAGGTTGTTACCGGAATCGTCGTTGGTTTGTTTCGTGGAGAATAACCAGTCCAGTCTGTGTAAGGACCGGGGGAGAGATCACCAAGCTGATTGGATCGATCGTGGTGACGGTACTCGAGAACGGCAGCACAGGCAACGTTTCCGATTCCCGCTGGACTCGTTAGATCGGTGCTCCTATTGGCAGGATCGTACCCAAGCTGTTTCATTAATAAGGGGTACACAGATCTGCTTCCAACCGGTAACACATCCTCCAAGGCTGAGTAGGCAGCATAGCTGATGCTTTCATTCACGTTCATGACCGTGCGCTCGATCGGAGGTCGACGGAGATAACCCTGTAGCTGTGTGCTAGATGCATCATCTGAATAGGCCGTCCACGCATCGTACATGCACGTGTTCACAACCGCCAAAGCCCGAGCCATCTCCGGAGCTGGCAGCCGCGATTCAATGACCTCTTTGAGAGCCGTATTTTCCCAGACTTGTGCAAAGTTCTGGCGGGTAGACGCATGTATCGAGGTGAACCCTGCGGCCTGGAACGCAATAACAATTGTGACGCCGATCACGTAGTTCATAGTCAAGACCTCATGGGTGCTTGCGTTACCGTATCCGTCAGCAAAGCACGTTGGGTTTACCCCCCCCTACGTCGAAAAGCCTCGGAACACTTCCTTCTAAATATTCGCCTTAGTTTTCTGTAATTGTGCACTGGCCCGCCTTCATCACGAGAGAGTTGCTGCTCGCAACCGACGCTGTTGGTCCTGACCTCATATACACTCCATCCCTAATTGCGTTTTCCTGGAAGAAGACCTTTGTTTTGACATCCGCTTTCGGCCGGAAGTTATGATCATCGGTGATGAGAGCAACGGTTAGGATCGCTCCAGGAACGATTGTGACTTGAGAGGATTTATATTCTCGCGAGGAGAAAAGGACTACACCGCCTTGCGTGGCTGCCCTTGACGATGAAGTATCCTCGGATAGTGAGATGAAGCTTGTTCTTCTTCCCGTCGAGGTCTTGGAGTGCACGAGCGCCTGGTCCATCGATAACGGAAGTTCCTGGTCAACTCGTCCTACGTTAACTATCTCCATCTTTACTGATAGCTTTTTGCCAAGAAGTTCGCATGACTTCAGTGTGATGCGCAACGGAAGTAGTGCTGCAGGCGGGGAATACCTATCGACTACCCCCCCCGCAGCGCCAATGGTGCTGTGCGTCGTTGCAGGATCAGTGGCGTCAATAACCACTTGTCCTGTAGTAGATTGCGCTAACAAGAATGCCATCAATGCTATATTTGTCAGCATACCTTACGTCCTAGTTGCATGAAGCGGGATCGTCGTAGGGAGGGTAACAAACATTACCGTCATGAACACCGGCGTCGTCAACGTTAATATCTAGCGGTTCCACTACGGTGTCCGCCCTGATCTGATTCGCTAGTGCGAAGAGGCCGTTGCTGACATTCGTATTGAACGCGTTCTGATCGGATGCTGGCGGAGCGATAGCCGATTCGAGGTAATCCCCAGGGTTGTTGGCGGACAATGACGTTATAAACTTGCCATAGTGACTCAGGGTGGGTGAGGTACTGTTATATTCGTGCCGTCTAGTTTGTGTGAGTAGGACCGCACCAGAAATAGTGCCACCGGGGTGCGAAGACGCATCGAAGGAACCGGTTTGGTGTAAGTAGAAGTCAGACGCGCTATTCTCGAGATCGGGATGAATAAGGTAGTAGTACACAAACGTCTCGATCACGCCGGACTGAATATAGAGGTAACCAGTGTTTGGCCCAGAGGGGACGGCGCTCGATGCAGTTTCTCCTACGCTGATGGGTGAGTTATAAAATCCAAGGCCTGCATCAGCCCCCCTAACGGGAGGACTAGGTAGGAATGGCAGGCCGTTTGTGCCGTTGGCAGATTGAATAGGAGCTGGGGCGGTTGTATGAAAGCTACGGGGCAGAACTGAGAACGCCCCGTTATTAGGTGAGCTTACACTGCCACCAGCGCTTGCCTGCACAGATACCGAACCGTTCGCAACGGCGACTCCGGTCCAGGTAGTCGCGGTTGACCCCGTTGCAGAGGTGACGACGTTTGTGCCATCCGTAAATTGCCAGTTGTTGAAGGTGACCCCTGCAGAGCCGGATGTAGTACAGGTGATGATGCCGCCACGTATAGCTGCAGAACAGGAGACTGAGGCTTGAGCAACAGTCCCCGGACCGCTGCCCGACATGTATCCCGAAGCGGGGCAGCTCACGTTGTAAGCGCACCAGTTCGCGTTGTAGATGGGCATGTTGCTAGTGAAGGCGCTTGCGGTGTAGTTGCCCAGATTCACACCCGTTCCCATGCCATATGGTGAGCTGATCGTGGCCACGCCAGTATCACTGCTGCTCCAGTTCATTGCACCGAAGTAGTTGTATGTGCTGCCAGTGTCCGTGTTCTGCAGGATTTGCAGCTGCTGCTGAGTGCCCTGAGAGAAATTGATAAATGTTGACGAGACGCTGATAGAGACCGCACCACTGCAACTCGTGCAACCATACCAGCAAGTTCCCTTGCGGACGTTGTAGGTTCCGGCGTCTACGTCGACAAGAATGCGCTCATTCGCCCCGTTGACCCCCATAATCCGAGCGCTTCCCTCGGTCACAGTTGTTGGGATGACATGAGAAGGGGTTCTGGTTTATACGAACTTCGCGGATGGCGGACTTAGGCGGAAAGCGGCCGCCCGAGAAGCCGTCGACGTAGACCTGTGGGGGATGCTGGCCGTCGCCCCCAGCCATGGCGAGCAGCTGTTTTTGCAGGTCATCATCGCGGGTGGCGAGCACGTCGAGATCGCCGCCTTTGAGCACTAGCGCACTGCCATTGTCGGCCGACTCGGTGCTGGCGCCGGAGTCGCTCGGGACGGAGACTTCAATTCTCTCGACGGCGATCTTAAGGGATACGGAGATCTGCTGAGGGTGGCTCGTGATTACGGTGAGCTGGGCCTCGTAGGGCAGAAAGCCGTCAGCCTCGACGTGCAGGGTGTAGGCACCGGGAGGGAGTTCGATCGAGAAGCGACCGGTGCTGCCGGTGCGGGCCTCGGTGCGGCTGCCGGCGGCGTTGCTGAGCGTCAAACGGGCGTTCGCTAGCAAGGCGCCCGAGGGGTCAAGGACGGTGCCGGAGATAGTGCTGCTGGCGTGCGGCGCGGTGGAGGGCAGAAGAGGTTCTTGTGCGGCGGCAAGGTGGCCGGTGCTGAGGAGGCTGAGGGCCAGGGCCAGGGCGTGCACATATACAGGGGCCAAAACGTTCTGCATAGATCTCCGGTTGCAGCCGCAGCCCTAGTATACAGCGCAATGCTCTCGGATCGCTCTGTGAACCAGCCCTTCCAAGTTGCCGCTTGACGGCTCGCCCGGAGTGGAAGGCCTGCGCTACAGCTAATTGATGCAACAGTGCCGCACCTATCACCGCCAGATAATCGAGATCGGAGGCTTAGGACAAACTACAGGCAATTTGGAGGGCAGCAGCTGGTGTGAGGACGACCGTAAGCGAACGGTCGAGTATCGAGCGAACATCGATCGGATCGAGAGGAAACTGGCCCAGTGGAAGAAATCACACCGCTTCCTGACCTCTTGGAACTCCAGAAAGAATATGCTGGCACTTCGAGCAGAATCCTCAACGAGAAATGGCGCGATTGATGCTTACTCCTGGCATGGAACCGTCGCCTACCTTGCATTGGGGTCTCGGAGTTGGAGTATGTGTACTTGTTATCGCTTCTAGACTGCGGGTTACGCTTCCAATGGATTCGTGGTGCAGACCTCACCGCCTTGCCGGGCTTCGAAGAACCAACCGGCCTGTTCGGTCCTTTCTCCGAGTCACGACTACTGCGAAGTAGCGCGTTTGTCCCTAAAGTCGGCGTGTGGACAAGTGCCTGCGGGGGCCGGACACCACGGCCCGCAAAAGCGTCTGTTCAGCCCCTGGAGAAACATCACGGGTTTTTAGGTGGCTGTCCGAGTGCTGCGCTTGGCTGCTACTGAATCTTTGGTGACGACCACCCACTACAACTCCAGTTTGTCGGGGGTAAACTGCGAAGATGGAGGTCAGCTCACTAGGCGTTATGTCCTGCTTGACTCGAGGGGCACGGCCACCGTCCGGTGTTGCATTTCGCCGCCTAATGATCAATGTAGCGGATGGGAAGTCGCCGTCTACGCGTCCGCGATTCGCCTGTGCGATCGGCCGCGCCTCTTCGATGCGTCCCAGGCTGACGAGGATCCGCACCACAATAGATCGGCTAACCAGGGTCTGGGGACGGCTCGGTCCCAAGTCGGCATGCGCCGCCTGCGCGTCGGCGACCGCCTGTGCGAGCCTCTTCGATGCGTCCCAGCGCATGAGGATCTGAGGCATGGTTGATCGGCTGAGCAGGTTTCGGGATGGTTGGGTCCCGGTACGAGTCTCCTGGCACAACGTTCACTCGTGCTGAAGATAGAACGATTCAACGAGGTCCATCAGGAAATCGGCGGGATCTTCACCTCGCTCCTGCATGTACAACATCTCCATCAGATTTTCACCAGTTAGAAAGAGAATCACTTTGCCATCTTCACTGAAGATTGTGTTCCTCTTGACGTGGGCCCCGCGGTCGGGAAGGCGACGGGAAACGATGACGGCCAGTTTTCCCATAGGGGCGGTTAGATAATTCCGAGTCTGATTGGTCTCATCCTTTCCAACCTGTTCCGTGTCGTAGTTCTTGAATTCGAACAGCACCATTCGAGCGTTTAATTCAGTGAAAAGGTGACCCCAGTTGCCCAGGCCATTGATGTTTCGATTGGGGAAGACAGCGTCACGGCGGTCTGTTCCCGAGTATGTCCTCGGCTGTTTGCGAGGTGGCATCAAGGGCGGCACAAACAGACGACTGAGGATGGCGGTGCAGATGTCTTCAAACTCGCGCCACCCCGGCGACCCCGCAGGACAGTTCCTCAGAAGGTCGATCAGTTCCTGATTTTTATTCATCAGCGAGCCCTCTGAGGAAAAAACTCCGATATAAGTTGCGGATATCTCAACAGCAGTGCAATCAGTTCATTTCCGTCAACGACGTAAATAGATTGCTTTGTCTTTCTATTTGAGTCAGTGATGAATCTTCTCGCGACCGAATTAAGTCTTCCGTTCGTGACGACAAGAGCACGATCACAGCCGAACGATTCCCTCAAAAGGGCGGAGGTTTTTTGGAGCAGAGTTACGCTGACGCGTTCTTGCTTGTAGAGCTTGCACTGAACAAACCAGCGCGTCGTTTCCTCATGACCGAAGGGATCTATACTTCGAGAAATTGCGGAAAGGTCGAACCCGGTGTCCTTCGTTTCCTCAGGACGAGGTTCGCTCGTTTCAAAGCCGAGTTGCGAAAGCAACGCGGCGACCAGAGCTTCGAACGATGAGTAGTTCAGCGAAGAGAAGTCGATATCGGGAGCAGAAGTGAGCTGGCGCTGCAACTGAGCGATCCCGGACGCTTGATCGCGACTCAAGTCGATGTAGACGCGGTTTCGAATAGAGAACGGAATTTCGACCCGATCGAGCACTACCGGAATCACTGTGATCGCTCGGTCATTCATTTCCGCGCGCAATGCGCCCTCTAATTCGGACTGCACCCAAGGCGAGCGAACCGAATGCGTTGATAGTAGGACGAGCAGGTAGTCACTGGTGGCGATAGCTTTCGAGACTCCAGAATGGAGCGATTCGCCTGGGGTTTGTTCACTCGCGTCTAGCTTCACAATCTGGCCCGAGCGGGTCAGTGCTTCTGCGATTTGCTGGGCGACTCTATTATCTTCTGCCGCATAGCTGATGAATACCTGAGGGTGTCTTTTCTTCTCTTCCTCCTCGTCGTCGATAAGCAAGCCCATGCTGAGACTCTTGGGCACCTGTTCATAAGCGATCAGGATGCCCCTGTCGGAGACGATTTGCCCCCCCTCCATGACTCCAAAGGATGGTGCCCACCGGGCCTGTTCGAACTCATAAACAAGGGATATGAGTCTGGGATTGCGTTCCCCAAAATTATCTATCAGCTTGGCAGCCTGTACCGCTGCGCCCGACAAAGCCTCATGGGCTTCGTAATGCTGTTTGACCTCACGGCCCCGAAGGAGGAACGAAACAGTACAGCCGTGCTGAGGCGACTGGATCTCTACGATGGGGTCACGTAGCTCTTTCATCTTTTCCCAGAGCTTCTCGAGCCAACGTGAGATTCCTGCGTAGATGTCTTTACCTGCTTGCTCCCCGAAGGTTGTGACGAGCGGATTCCAGACCAGTGCGATGAATGGCAATGCAATCCGAATCAGCTCCGCCACAGGGGCGGCGGCGTTATGCGATAGATTCACACGCTCTAGGGGAACCGGTGCATTTTCAAACAGTCCATCTACCCACGCGTCGGCGACCTCGCGGCGATCAACCCCGACCTGAATGCGGATGCCTGGGGATGCCGGAAGCGACTGTGGTGCCGTAGCTAACGGGGATGGATCGACGCCCAAAGCTGCAAAGCTCTTGAGGTGATCCGGTTCGTAGTACGCCAGAATTGCGGCAATGAACCGCGTGCCGCTCAGGCTCTTGAAAAGACGTGCGGCGATGACACGACCGGCTGGCAAGCCTGGATCATGTCCGTGAGTCAACGGCCAACCCCTGTCGTTGATTTCGGCCACCATCGCCGAGGGGTCGCTCCCGCCGAGTGGCTCGCCCTCTTCCAGGTAGCCATCGGTCCAAATCACGGCGCTTACCAGACTCCCGAGGCTATCTCCTTGGGGTGGCGCAGCTAAGTAGTGGTCCACCCAAGATTTCGCTTCCGGAGTTTCACCGATCAAAAAGGCCATGTCCTCATAATCCTCGCCCGTACCCAGCCATTATGCGTCGCTCGACGGGCTTCACGTGGAATCGGTGCACGGCAGCGAGAGACAGGAGCGACATATCAACAAGGGGCTATCGACCCCAAAAGAGGGAAGCCGCCGAAGCAGCCCTACGCCTTTGAGCTGTCGAGTGGGAGCACTTTCGCGTTTCGCGGGTCTGTAAGACGCCTGGAAGGACAAAAGACGGGCATGGCTCCAGTCATTCGGGATCGTGACCACGGAGGCGAACGAGCTGATGAGACGGATACACCGGCGTATGCCGATGATTCTGCACGCGCGGGACTACGACCGTTGGATGGACAGGGAAGAAACCGAGCAGCTGCCGCGCAGGCTTTTCTGCACAGGGAACCTTTGGAATGATTCAAGAGGAGTTCAGTCGATCTCAGGGCTACGAGCTTCGGGCAGAGGAGGCCACCACTCCATAGTCAAAGGCCCAAGCCGAGCCCATACCCAATGCTGTGCTCGTGCCCCACATCCAAGGAGTGCGAGTGCACCTGTCCTGCCGGCATGGCATGGTCCAACGCTTCCTTCGCGCTGATCTCATTCCGGTCCTGATCGTAGAACTGACCCGTTCCTCCCTCGATGTGAAGGTGCCGGCCGGTCTCAATATGCCGGTAGCTCTGGATGGTTCCGGTCTCTGCTCGCCAGGCGAACTGCTTAGCTTCACTCGGAGTGAGCGCGTCGTTCAACGGAGTCCAGTGCCGCTCATGCTCAGCCCAGGTATAGATCTTCTCGGAAGACGCTGCGCTCCGCTTAGATTCTGCGACCGTGTCCTGCATGGCCGCGACCTGCCGCTCCGGAACCTTGGCCGCCTGTTCCTGCTTCACCTCCGGCACATGCGCACTCGTGTGCGAGACATCGCGGCCAAGCACCTGCGGCAGCTGCTGCCGATCGTTGGTGAAGATCTGCGCATCGTGCGCCCCGCGAGAGACCGCCACGTACGCCATGCGGTTGTTGAGCAGGTCTTTCGCCCCAAGAGCTGTATCGATGTTGATGAGCACCCGGTCGGCGGTCTGTCCCTGGCTGGAGTGGCTGGTCACGGCATAGCCGTGATCGAGATGCGGGTATTCGCGCGGGTCGATGCTGACGTTCCGGCCACCATCCATCTTCAATCCAATCCGCCCATCGTCCGTAATGCTCTGAACGGTTCCGAGCTCCCGGTTTGCAACCTTCAAGTCATTCGCCGGCGCGGTGAACTGGATACGGTCGCCCACCGAAAACGCCTTTTCCTGCTCTCTGTAAATGGATACGCCTTGCTGGCGGCGTGGATCGTAGGTCTGCTCTGAGCCATCGGCGCGGACGACGGTGAGCAGATTGTTGGGTGCGTCCACGCTCTTGACGCGGGCATACTCGCCCCTCTCGATGCCGGTTTCCTTCGATGTGCGCGAGTAGAGCAGCACGTCATTGAACTGGTACCGCGCGGCCCACGTTCGATCGGCGCCGGTGAGGTCCTGGCGAGGAACGAGGGCATCCACTCGATGCTCTTCTTTGCCGACCAGGCCTCTCTCCTGCAGCTCAGTGTGAATCTTCGCATTGATCTCGGCGCGAGAGCGGTTGTCGGGGGAAACGACTAACGTGTTCTCTGGCGATATCGCATATTCCTGAGCTATGGCTTCGATCCGCGCGGCTGGGTCCTTTACTTCATGGACTCGGCCCTGCCGCTCCAATCCGCCGATGGCTTCTCCAACCTGACCGCGCGCGAGCTGCTCGACCACGTTCTTTAGCTCCGGGTCGCGCTGCCGCACGATCTCGTCCAGCTTGACCGTCCGCATCCCCGCGTCCTGGAGCTGCGCGAACGGCCGGCCCGCTTCCACTGCTTCGTGCTGCCGGGTATCTCCGACCAGGAGAACGCGGTCGTTCGGATGAAGCCGGTTCACAAAATCGTGCATCTGCTTGGTCGAGGTGAGCGAACTCTCGTCCAGAACATAGAGCCTCTTCTCGCCGATGTCGGCGTGCTGGCCTTTGGCGAGGTGGGCCTGCAATGTCGAGGTCTCCATGCCCGCTCCGCTCAACTGCTGAGCGGCGCGACTGGTCGGCGCGAAGCCCTCCACCTTATATCCGTTCGCCTCGGCACCCTCCCGGATGGCGGAAAGGGTCGTGGTCTTCCCTGCCCCTGCTACTCCATCCAGCCCGACGATCTTCTCCTGGCTCTGGAAGATCTGATCGGCCGCAGAGCGCTGCGTCTGGTTGAGCTGCGGATGCCGCTCGATCGTCTCCGTCCGGGTCCTTGGCTCTACTAGAGGAGCATTGCCAACTGCTTCCCGGTTCCCTTCCCGCATCCGCGCAACCGTCTCCTTTTCCATGCGCAGCATGGCGGAGGTTGTGTACCGCTGGCCGGCCGCCCCCGGTGCGCTTTCGACGGTGCGGAACTCACCCTGCGATGCTCGTCGGTCGAACTCCGTCCGCACCTGGCTGGCACTTGCCTGCCCCATGCTCCGGTCCATGGCGGATTGCAAGATGGCTCGTTCGTCCTGTACCGCGGAACGCTCGAAGCCGTGATCGCGGGCATAGGTGACAGCCTGTTGGGCGACCTTCGGGGTATCCACCTCCTGGCGGTAGGCATTGCCGAGAGCTTTCGAGACGACCCAATCCGCCTGATGGCCGTACTGCGCGGCGAGCTCACGGTGCCGGTGCAGCACCTCTGCGGGCGACTGAATCTCCTTGGAATCGCGGGTCCGGTGGGCCGCAACCTGGGCCGCGCCTGCTCCCTCACGGCCGATCTCCTCCAGGTGCGATTTGATCTGCTCGCGGCGGGGGCTCGACGCCTCCAAATACTCCTGGCTGTATCCCTTGATCTCCGGCTGGCCATGCTTGCCGCGCTCGATCTCATACCCGAGATCCTGCAGGCGACTAGCAAGCTCCGTCCGATAAACAGACGTGGCGAACTGCTGCGAGCCGAACAGGCTGCGAGCGTCCAATGATCGGGTCTGTCCGTTTTCCCGTTCCGTGACGTTGAAAACGACGGCATGGGTGTGGAGCTGCGGCGCGGCGTAGCCATCAACGGGCCGCGCGGTGTCATGCTCGAAGGTCGCGGCGGCAAACTTGCCGGTCGATTCCGGGGCGTTCACATTGCCGAGCCGGGCCTGCGTGTATCGCTCCAGCTCGCTCAAAGCGACTTGAACACTCCCCCTGTGCGCCTCTCGGACTTGTTCGTCGCCTCCGACCAGTGCGGTAAGCGACACCGACTTCGGAGCTGAAAAGGTAGCGTCCCATCCGGCCCGGTGCTCGACCGAGGTCACTTCCCTGCCGAACTGGTTCTCGTAGGTCTTGGCGGGCTGATGCCGAACCATCTGCTCCTGAGTCTCCGGGTGCTGGCCCTCGGTCAGACGGGCGAACTGCTCCGGGCCGACTGCGCCCTGAAGTCCCCACTCCTGGGCGAGCTTGCCCTGCCACTCGCTGTGCCCCTGCTGCTCCCGGCTCCAGTAGTTCGCTTCCTTTGCCGCAAACTCGCGGGCATGGTACGTCCGGGCCTGGCCACCGGATAAAGGTTTAGAAATGGTCAGCATAGAAGCCCCTCTAAGCGCCGGACCTCTGGTCTATTCGAACCAGTGACCCTGCACTTGCTCTACATCGATCTGTGGCACGGTAACAACAGGTTCTTGCTTTGGAGCGACCGGCGCTGGCGCGACGACAACGGGTAAAGCTGGTTCTACTTTTCGCTCGATAAACTTCTCATGATGTGCCTGGAGTTCCATATAGGGGACACGCATCTCGACGACGAGATTGCCATGCTTCAGATAACCGTGCAGCGGATCAAGCCCGCTGATCTGAGAGGCCATCACCAGCGGCTCCCGCGAGACCTCCCGCTGTTCGCTCTCGGACCGGCGCGACTGAGGGAACTTACCGTGTGTCCGTGTCTCGCGGTAGCGCTCGATTTCGATCTCCCCGATAGCTTTTGAGATCCACTCTGCCGCATGGGGCTCACTGGTTTTCAGGTAGATCTTTGTTGCGGGCTGAGAGAGCAAAGCCTCTGAGATAGGGCCATACAGTGCCTCGATCTGCGCCTTTCCCTGGAAACCAAGGATCATTGGGTTGTTCGACTTTCGGCTTTCCGTGATGGCCGTTTTGAACTGCGGCAGGTGCTGCAGGCTGGCCAGCTCATCCAGCACAAACCATGTCTTGCGTTTAGCTGCCGAACCATCGTCCATCGTGCGCAACACGAGGAGGTCAAGCCAAAGGCTGATTAATGGCCGGAGACGCTCACGCACCGTCGGCTTCGAGGTAATGAAGATCCATCCCTTGCGTTCCTTCGCCCACTCCGCGGCACTCCATCGAGCTTTGGTTTCGCTTTCGCGTGGCAAAAGCTTCAGCGCATCCGCGACCATGTTCAAGGACCCCAGAACGCCGGCCCGCTGCGGCCCTGCCTGACGGTCGATCATCGCTGCCATCTCCGTGCCCTGTACCCTGTGATCGATCTCCTCCGAACTCGAAAGCCATGCGACCAGCTGTTCGGGCGTCGGCTTCTGATTGAGCAGGTGAGCGAAGATCTTGCGCGGTGCTTCCACAAAGAAGCGATGCTCACGGCCCTGCTCCGGGAAGAGCGATGCCGCCAACGTCATCGCCTCGGCCGGATGAGGAACTTCATCACCTGGCGTCCAGTACGGACACCGCTCATCGAGCGGATTCAGGATTACGTCGCCCCGCTTTGGATCGTAGAACTGCGGCAGGTACTCCATGGCCGGGTCGTACACGATGGCCGTTTCTCCACGCTCCCATATCTGGGAGAGTGCCTGCCGTACCGTTGCACTCTTGCCATGACCCGAGTCCCCCACGATAAGAAAGTGCATAGCTTCGCGGTCCTTCGGGATACGTACCCAACGGCTTCGGGCCTTGCGAAGCTTCCGGTCTACCCAGCTCGCGTTTTCATTGATGAGCGCGAGGCCGTCTGGCAGGTACGTCGTTAGCCCTTTCGTGTGCCCCAGTTTGCCATTGAACTCCGCCGTCGTGACCAGCTCCGGTCCCCGCAACCGTCGCCCGTACTTGTACACGATTGCCCGTTTCCGGTCTGCTGGGATGGCCACACATAGCAGCAGCGCAAAGACGCCCATAGCCTCACATGCTGGATACCGCACGTACTCCCAGACGGTCTGATCCCGGTAAATCCAGTGGCCCAGAAAGGTATGCAGCTTGCGGTCGTTGTAGAGGCCCGCCTCCCAAACCGGTTTCATCAAACCTTCCCCGGCACCCGCCTCGGTCAACGTATATGCCTTGGTCCCATCCTGGTTCTGGACAGGTTCGACTTCCCCGTCGAGCGCCAGCCGCATCTGGCCTTTCCTGGGCTGGACATCGAGCAGTGCATACCGCGCCCGGTTGCTCGCCGACAGGCTTCCACGCACCCAAGTCTTTGCATAAACCGGCAGGTAAAACCGCTCCAGGAAACTCCATTCCTTGGTGTACTGCCAGGCCATGATGCTCCCAAAGCACAACACCGCGATGAACAGAGAGCCATAGCTAGCTAGCGGCTTCCGACTCGGCCAATCCCGATACTGCTTCCGTCCCCATTCCGCCATGCCTAAACTCCTTCCGGTTCACTCGGACTCGCCAGCCGTTCCATGGCTCGCTTTGCTTTTTCACCATCCGCTTTTTCGATCAGCTGCTGCATCGACTCTGGCGTGACTGCCTTGCCCTGAGAGATGGAGAACAGCAGGTTGATCAGAATCGTCCGTAAGGCCAAGACTTCGCCGAGCAGGACCCTGGCTTCACTCCCGGTGCGCTCGGCTCCCAGCAACTCTCCCCGGACCCACTCGCTCAGGTTCACGCTGTTCTCGCTGGCGATCTCCTCCAACCGCTGACACTCCGCTTCCGTGACCTTGGTCGTGACTGACTTCGTCCTCATGATTTGCTGGACCATGCTTGTACCCTCAATTGTGTAACAGTTACGAACTAACAGTGCTAGCATACTGCCATGAACCGGATGCGCCTATGGCGATCGAAGAAAAAGTTTGGGGAAGCGGGCCGACAGGTGCAGGTCTCCGTCTGGACGCCCGAGCAGGACGCAGAGCTTACCCGCGAACTCTGTAGCCGCGTTGCCGAGCCAACCGAACGCGGCCGTTCGCTCCGCTCCGTGTTACGTCAGCAGCTGAATCGCCGCCGCACGATCTACGGACGGTGGTCCGGCGGCAGCGACTGGAAGGCGGAATTGGATGGACCGCTCATTGGCCGCTGGTGGTTCCTGCGTCACATCGGAGGCCGCATCCTCGGGCCATATGGAACCCATATCGAGCTCTCGCCCGATGACTCCGAAACCCTCTCGTTACGCTTGGAGCAGGTCTGTAAAAAGGAACTTGAGAACTGGGTGAAGGAACGGAAGCTTACCGGAGTCCGGCGCGACGACACCGGAGTGGTGATTACTCCTCATCAGTACCGTGTCTCCGGGGATGAAAACACTGCCTCCTCCGGTCGGCCTATAGACGACGAAGCCTTCGCCGCGAACGAGGCACAAATCGCCCGCACGGCTCTCCAAGAGGCCGTCGACCGCCGCAAGCCACCTTTCCAAGATCCATCCATCATCGAATACGAGGGCGCTCATGGCTTCCCGAGCTACTGCCAGGTCGCACACCGGCGGCACGGGGAGCGAGTCCAGTTCGCCCTGATCCACATGACGTATGGCGGGACGAGTGTTACCAACATGGTTGAGGACCTAGCCACCCTCATGCGTCAGCAGTTCTATCCCAAAGTCGATCCTGGCCTGATCGACTGGTTCGATGTGGAGCCACCCCACACCTACTACCTGCGTCCGGATCTCATCATCCACCCCGTTCGGATGCGGCACCTGAACGGCATCTACTCTGACCCCGAATGGGACAGCCAAGAGGTCTCTCCAGACTGGGCGGCCTTCGTCGAAAAGGTCATCGCGCGTGGCCAGAAAGCACGAGAGACCGCTCAGGCGATACCGCAGGAAGGGCCTGAAAAGCCTGTTGCCATATAGCAACTGGCTTCCAGGGCGGTTCAATATCTGCTTTGTTTTGTAAGGTTGCCATATGGCAACCAAAGTTGCTGCACAGCACCCATTTGGGGGTGACGTGTCAGACTCTCTTCCGACGCGAAGCGGCGTTCTGGCGTTTCGCAGCTACGAGAGGCCCTAAGTAGACACCTAAATCTGGTGACCCTCGCCTCAACAAATGAGAACGCCGCTCGGGGTCGGCAGTCTGGTGATCCTGCATGACCAAGCCCGCCCGAAGTCGTCCGAGCCGTACAAGTTGCCCGCTCTATCTGCAACCGCAATTGACGAGCCGTTTGCGGCGATGCAACCGGTGTCAGCGATACCCTCGGTCCACGCCGGCATCCCACCTTCGACGGCTACTAGGGATACATCCGGCTTGACCGGACGACGATAAATTCTTCCCTGGGTCGCAAAGTGATCTGTCGACGCTGAGACAAGAATGTCATTGCCCGAGAACGCTACCGCAGAACAGTACGATGCGTGTAGGCCGTCGCGTTCTACGATCCACGTCGCCCCGGAGTCGTGGCTAATGCAAAGGCCAATAGCGGCCGCCGCGACGACAATGTCGGGATTTGCCGGGTGCGCGCGCACCTCATGAACATCGCTGTTGATATCTATGGTGGGCTGCCAGTTTCTTCCGTCATCCATTGAACGCGGAATGCCTCCCACGTGAACGTTGGCGAACAGTATGCTCCCGTTCGAGTTGGCCGCGACCGAGCGAATGCCTAGCGGTGGCCCAAGACGCTGCCCATTAACAATTGCCGAACCAGCAAACCAAGCATCCCGCCCCGCGACGCTGCTGAAACCATCGATAGGATCGAGCACACCGTCCCCATGGCTCAGCCGTAGCATGCGTGCATCGTCCGTTCCAACGTAGATGGTGTCTCTAACGGCCATGCAGCACGAAAGCTCGAACTCACTCGTAGCGACGGTTACCCATTCGCCGCTTGATGCACGCCTGCGCAGCGAGTGTCGGCCAACAATGGCGAGCGCACCGCCGCGTCCATCCGATGCAAGCCCTCTGACGGGATGATTCGCAATCTCTTGCGTGCGCCCATCGCCGGTGACCGCGAACAGCCCATCGCTCCACGTTGCCACAAGTATCGTCGGCTTCGTCACGAATTACCTTCTCTCCCCCAGTTGTCGCGGGCTATAGCCTGCCAGGATCGCTCTGATGCTTTGTTCTTTCTTTCCCTACGTACCCGGAATGATCCGGGATGGAGACTCGGTTCTGGTTCGGCCTTACCCCTCTTTGGCTACGAGGCGGACATCGAGATTCATACCTACCGCCTCGGCGTAGCGGATGAGGGTGCGCATGTTTACATTTTCCGGCCGACGCTCTGTGCGGCTGAGCTGGGGCGTACTGGTGCCGATTTTTTTAGCGAGTTCGGCTTGTGTAAGGCCCTTCCGTTTTCTCTGGTTGGCAAGCTGGAGGCCGATACTGAGGACTTTGGTCTCTTCCTCGAAACCCTGGCGGACGATTGGATCGGTGAGCTGTTGGTCGAGATAGTTGTCCCATGCGGTTTTCATCTGCGTTTTTTCTCCTTTGCCGGTGATCGCGTTTCGGTTTTGGAACCCGTCTTTGTCGCTAGGGCTTCATGCCTGGCCATTCTGGTGCGCCCGATTTTCTTGTCTGCTTCCTCTACGGCGGCGGTAGCTTTGGTGAAGCCATGCAACAGGACGGCGGTGCGGTTTTCATCGAAGAAGTACAAAACGCGATAGCGTGTTTTGCCGACCCGTAACCTGGCTTCTCTGAGCTTGCCCTCGATCTGCGAGGTGTAGGGATAGTCCAGTGTTGGGCCACCGGTTTTGAGCAGCTCGATCCGCGCCAGCACCTTGCCTCGGACCTCCACCGGAACACTGTCGAGCCAAACGCGAACAGGAAACGAGCCGTCCTCGTCCGCGTAAAAATCGATCTTCCAAACTTCGAGCGGAGGTAAACTCACAACTGCTAATTTATCATATTTGATAAAAATATTTGAAGGCTGCTCCTGGCCTCAGCTCGTTCGCAGGAGGCTTGTAGAGCGATTTGTTTTGAGTTTTGGTTGTGAAGCTTCACCTTCACTTCATCGGTTTGTTCTGAGTGCTTTTCTGCTTGATTGCCAAGGGCTCAATTGCCAGCCACAACCCTTTCCCCCCACCCTTATGAGGAAGTTTTTGCTTTTGTTTCTGCCGGGAGGTTTGGAGGGGCGCAGCTCCTCCAAGAGATGCGAACGTAAGTTCGCTAGGCTGTTCCGCAGGAACGCTCTTTTGTTGTTGTTGGTTGTAGCGGTGGTGGGTTCTGCAGGATTTCCACGATGTCTATCAGTGTTTCTATCTTTTTAATATCAGAAACAGTATCAGAGAACATTGAGGCCTCAATGAATCAGTAGTTTGCGTGGTTTTCGGTCGCAAAGTATCACGATTCGGTCGCAAAGTATCACGCCCTGTTTGGACTAAGTAACTGAAAACACTGAAATCGTCTCGGTCGCAAAGTATCACAGCCAGACGGCACAAACCCACAGGGTTATGCACACTCGGGCGGGGATCTCAGGGCTTTTCAATACGGCTGATGCGGGCCATCTTCCGGTAAGGAATCAGCGCTGGAGAGTCCTTCAGAACGATTGCATCGTTCTTCACTTCGATCTGGGCCTTTGGATACCAGCGGTGGGCAGCCAGGAGCGACTTCTTGAATCGGGACCAGAAGTGTTTTAGCTCCTTGATGTCGGACCCGAACAGGGCATGAAGGACTTTAGCGTGAAGGACGACTGGCCGCTTCAGTCCGTTCCGTAGGCGGTAGGTGAGGAAACAATGAATGTCCATCGCTCGGGTATCGTGCTGGAGAGCGATCATGGCAGGCCAGTAAAACGGCGCGAGGCGATCCCCTTCCCTTACGGCTGCGAAGTATTCACGGGAAACCGTCATCTCCGGCTGCCAGATGGTCCGCTGGTCGGGGTTCTTCTCCAGCCAGAAACTCATATGCGGCGCTACAAGGGCGCGGTCGTGGGTTACATGGCCCGTGTCGTCCCATACGCCTAAGCCGATCTCGGCGGCGGCGAAGTTTTTGACCTCGCGCGTAAGCTCTTTGCCGTTCTTACCGCCCACGGAGATGTTCATTTTCTCCATTGCCGCGCGCAAGCTATCGCCCATGTTCACGGTCGGCGTGTTGTTGCGCTGGATGTAGTCATTCACATACGCAATGACGAACCGGGCTTTCGGTCCTGCCGGCACGAGACAGGTTTCGTACTCGTTCGGCTTGGCCGGGTTCGCCAGCTCCCCGGCGCGGATCACGAGGCTGGCACGTCCACAATTGGTTTGCCAGCGTTGCCTGTTCCTGACGCTGTGGCGCGTGGGAAGGAAGCATTGAAGAAAGACGGGATGGGTATAGCCAACATCCGATGGCTTTATAACGTCATCGAACAGCCCTACCGGTAAGATTTCCGGCATGAGTCCGGCCAGGGAATCCCCTACCCTGGTAAGGCCGCCTTCGCCGCGCTGTTTCGTCATGCTGAAACTCTCCAGATGGTAGCTATACGCCTATAGCTATATACGCTATCCCTCTCCGTTGTAGGGTTGCGGCTTTCCATACTTGGCGCATAGATCGTTGATCGCCTCGCCTAGCAGTTGCTTGAGGTTCTTCCCCGTATTCTCCGGCTCGGCCTGAACGAGCAACAGAGCTCGCCGAACCTCCGGGGTGTAATGCCCCCCAATCAACACCGTTGCCGGTAGAGGCTTGCGCGGCGTGACTGAGGCCGCGTGTGCGATCTCTTGCATGGAATGACCTGCCGCGGCTTTAAGCCCGGCGGCCAATGCGCTTTTCTTCATGGCGTCCTTCCTTTAGGGCTATAGCAGTATATGCGTATAGCTCAGCCATTTCCTGAGCGGCCTTTCCTTTCGGTTCATGCTCGGCGGCGGTCTGGCCGACATTTCCCGCATCCCCGTGGGCGGCACGGGCATAGATCACGACCGGACAGACTGCGAATCCTTGCTGGGTAGCTGCCTCCTGCGTCTCCATGTGCCGCTTTCCTTGGACCGGCGCACGATTGACCAACACAGCGGCAGGCGGATTCCCGGCCAGCGTGAGCACGTCCTTGAGACTGCTGAGTGTTTCAATGTCGTAGAGCTGCGGTTGTATGGGCATCAAGACGAAATCAGCAGCCTTTGCAGCGGCTATCAGCGCGTCGGTACTTTTGCCGGGAGTGTCGATGATGGCAAGGTCCGCGCCTTCCTTGGCGGCGGCTTCGAGGACCTGGGGCAACCGCGAAACCTGACAGGAAACGATGGCTGGCGTCTCCTTGCCGCGCCGGTCACTCCAGTTTGCGGCGGTCGTCTGAGGGTCGAGGTCGATCACAGCAACAGCGCGGCCCGCGAGAAAAGCTTCGACGGCCAAGCCTAGCGTCGTCGTAGTCTTGCCGTTGCCTCCCTTTTGTCCGATGACTGCTAAAACCTGCATTAAGTCACTCCTCTAGCACTACAGGGCTATAGGACTATAGCTAAATACAAATATAGAGCGGCTGGTTATGCAAGACAAGCGTGGTGAACCATTTCCATCATGCCCTGCCATAAAAGCGGCTTTTCCGTCTGCTGGCGTCTGTCAAGCAGGGCGAAGCCGCCCCGAAGGGGGCGACGAAGCGAAGCCCGGAACGAAGTGAGGACTGGAGCTGCAGGAGATGCTTGATAGACGCCAGCAGACGGGGTACTTTCGCTTGTGGCAGGGCATGATTTGCCATCGCCGCAGCGGCTTTGGGGCGGCGCAGCCGACCAGTAAGGGTCCGCAGGACGATGGTCGGGGCATTGCGGGGTGTCCGCGCTGGGATGGGTGGCGGAAAACGCCGGTTTCATCGGCGGGTAAGCAGGGAAGAGACTTCTTCCCTTTCAAGGTTTCAGTTCCCGGCATAAGGCGGAGCTTAGTGAGTCCAGGAACCAAGGCTTGACGAAGGAGTTGATTTGTCATACTTTGTACGTACAGGAGAAGTCTATGCTAGTAGCTGCTCAAAAGGGGCGCACAGAACGACTGAACGTACGCGTCACAGAAGCGCAAGCTCGTCTGATTCGCTTGGCTGCAAAGGAGACGCGGGCAAACATGTCCAACTTTCTGGTAGAGAGTGCCTGCCTGCGGGCCGAAGAAGCGCTCGCCTCGCAACAGCACTTCGTCTATAGCGCAAAGCAATGGGATGCGTTCACCGCTGCGCTGGATCGTCCAGCACAGGACAAGCCGCGCTTGAAGAAGCTGCTCACTGAACCGAGCGTATTGGAGCAGCTATAGATGGCCGAACTCTCTCAGGTTGAGGTATTGAACAAGGCCCATGACCTGAGCCAGTTCGATTGCGGGACGCATGAGTCTCTAAATCTCTGGCTGAAGAAGTACGCTTTTCAGAACCAGGCGAATGACAGTGCCCGAACCTACGTCGTTCATCGTGACAATGCAGTCGTAGGCTACTATGCGATCTCCGCTGGCAGCATAGCCAAAGAAATCGCGGCCGCTCGTGTAGCCCAAGGACTCGCAAATCACCCCATTCCTATTACCCTGCTGGGGCGGCTGGCAGTTCACAAAGAAGAGCAGGGAAGTGGCCTCGGTAGGGCGTTGCTGAAAGATGCGTTGCTCCGTATAGAACAAGCCGCCGATATCCTCGGCATTCGAGCGGTGCTGGTTCATGCCATCGATCATCAGGCCAGAGTGTTTTATGAAAAATTTGATTTTAATCCATGCCCTGATGATGAGTTGCATTTGATGTTGCTTATGAAGGACCTTCGCAAACAGTTGCGAAGCTAGATCTCGTGCTCGGCCTGACCGAAGCGGGGAAGCGGAATCGGGGGCTCCAGAGACAAGAGCTGATTCTGAGGATTGAAACTCTGCTCGAGAAGCATAAAAGCCAGTGTTTGGCGGCCTTGAGCAGGGCCGGGAATTAGTGCGCGATCGCGCATTTTTCCACTTTGGTTCGGCCTGAAATTACCCACGACAATGTGGCTTGTCAGGGGTAAACCTCGACATGCCAATTCAGCGAAAGCCGGCAACGGGCTGCGCGGAAGGGCAGGGAAGCAGCCCCGAGATCTTAGCTGCTTCCGAGAAGTGCGTTCTGGGTACCTAATTTGGCACTGCAATCAAGATGGCAGGCTATGTACAAACCGACTGATGAGCGAGATGATTTTGGACTCGTCGGACAGGAAGACATAGTGTGTAATATTGGGAATCGCCACAACCTCCACATTCGGTTGCTTGCGCCATATCGCAAGCTGCCCCTCCTTTCGGCTAGCCTCCTGAGCCTTGTAGGCGTCAAGCTTCGCTGGGTCGTGTGTGATGCCGCTATTTAGGGCGTTGGGGAACGGGATGATCACGAGCGCCCGGGTTTCAAGACTGCTGAAACGCTCGTACTCGAACTCTTTGGCCCTGGTAGTACCAGGATGTGTGAGCCGATCCCCAACAGCGCCTTCAGGCGTGATGTGGTATTGCTGACGTACCTCTTCCTCCGGCAACATTCCTCCGTAGTATCCAGCGAAATACTGCTGGAATGCGGCAATGCTAGAGCGGTCAGCTTTAGTCGGTGCAGGGGGAGCCGCGACTTCGACTTCATCGCGCAAGTCTTGCAGGTTGCGGTGATAACGAGCCTCGTCAATAAGCGTCTTGGTGATCAGATCGTCGCTGTACGGGTCATCTCCAAGTTTAGAAAGATCCTGCTGTAGGTCAACCCTATCTAGATCAATGTCCCCATGGTCGGGATTGTAGAGAGCAAAGGGGCCTCCAGCGTCAAGGTAGATCAGCGCTGACACACGCCCAAAGTGGTACTTAGATACGGCACTCATCTCTTCACCTGCGATGGAGTGGCCGACCAACACGGGGCTGGTGAGATGCAGAGAGTCCAGAACAGCTACAACATCGTCTCCAAACTGCTTTGCGGTGTATCCGTATGATGGCGTGGAGGACTGACCAGCTCCGCGCCTTGTGATCCCATACACATGAAACTGCTTCGCGAGCTTGGGAGCAAGACTGGCGTATACATGAGCGGTGTTCCCGCCGCCAGCGAGCAGGACAAGGTTGCGTCCAGAACCGCCCCAGTCGAGGACTTCGAGTCTGATATCGGGAGCGACCGTGACGAAGCGCTGCGCTGGGTGACTTTCATGCGCGCGAGCTTTCTGCGGAAAACTCGCAAGCGGCAGGCAGAGACACAGAATCGATAAACACAGTCTGCTGATGCTTGAACGAGGTACTGCTGTCGGTTGCTTGACATTCGTGTCTCTCACAAAGAGAGGATAAGCCTGCACTGGGGGATGCAAATCAGCATGAAGCATAGGTACCCCGAAGTCTTAGTGCTGTATCTGGACCGCCCCCTTCGAGACGTGGTTGCGTGCATAGCTGTTTGCGGGCGGTTCAGATACAGCGACTTGAAGGAAGTCGCGATGTCCGGGGCCGCGCGTCTATGGGCGTTGAATGTGGTTGAGTTGCTTCGGGAGTGGTGGGATTGTTGGGCTGGCGTCGTGAGGCAGGGGGCGAAGCGCGAGTTCGTTGAGCCAGATGCGATTCGGAGTGGTGATTCCGTATACCGGTAGAGCCCAGCTCGAGTGGGAAGAGTCGCTGAGAGCACAGGCCGGGTATGCATGCGAGAGCATGGGGTCGGTTCGAGGTTGGAGTTGCAGGTTCATGCGGCACGCCTGTCTGCATCGGGTGGAGAGCGAGCAAGCA
>JAABUY010002171.1_pt1 | contig 24001 bp, 33 predicted proteins | sample 5560271 | NCBI WGS metagenome assembly JAABUY01 (sample SAMN10711886, study PRJNA513374) | rock metagenome | isolation source: Antarctica rocks | place: Antarctica: Victoria Land, University Valley | reverse complement strand
GTGCTGTGTATGCTTGTTGACAGCATGGGGCGCGGTCGTGCAGGCGGCGCTGCCTGCTGCATGCTGATGCGCACCCACACACCACAGCAGCCCCCCGAACTCACCAGGGCATGCCATGAGTCCGGCTGTTCCCTGAGGTCCGCTCCGTGACAGCATTGCTGCAGCTCTCGAGAGGCACCACGCCCTGGCTCCCAGCCTGCGCCCAGCCAGTGCGGTCCGCATGCACCCGCCTGCGGCACAGTGCTCTGTCAGGCGAGCGGCGGCGCGCCATGTTGTGTGCTGTCCCCGTGCACCCGCCTGCGGGGCAGTGATTAAACAGGCGGGCGGCGGCGCGCCATGAGGTGCACGAGCACGTACGGCACGTCCTCGGGCGGCTCCGTTCCGCCGCCGTCCAGGCGCGCGAACCGGCGCTGCCAGGCCACCACGCGCCGGCCGGGCAGCCGGCCGGCAGCGCCGGCCGCGCCCGACCCGCCCGGCGCGAACGTGATGCCCTCGGCGTGCAGCGCGGCTGCGGCCGCCAGCATGCTCGCATGGTTGAGCTCGCCCAGCAGCGGCAGGATCTCCTCCAGCGCGCCGCGGCCTGCGGTAGGATAGGAGTTATCACCCTAACGGTCGCAGTCGCGTCTGAGCTCTGGCTGCCCAGCGGCACCTCGGCACAGCTGCGCACACCAAGCCGAGGCGCAGCGCAGCGGCGAGCAAGGGAGCTCGCCCGTGTGCTTCGCCGCGCCCAGCAGCAGGGTTTGAGGCAGCGGCACGGCGCAGCTGCACTCTCACCACTTACTCAGCATGCGCCTGCAGGAGAGGGCCCAATCCGCGCTGCTCGCGGTCCGGCAGCGTCGGCAGGCCGCGAAGGGGCGCGCCCGACTCGCGCTTGCGCTGCGCGCGCTCCTGCGCCCTGCGAACGCGCTCCGCCTCCTTCTGCTCCGCCCTGCGCCCCCGGCGCGCGCCCCAGACTCACAGCCGGACGGTGGGCTCATGCTCGCTCCTGTGCCCGCCGCGCATGCCACCGGCGGCGGCTCCCGCCTGCATGTTCTGCTGCGGTGCCAGGCGCTCGGTGAGCGCCGGCGAGGCGCTGGCGGCAGGCATGTTACCTGGCCTCGAGAAGTACCAGGCAGCATGGGCGCTGCCGGGCGGGCGCTGCCGCAGGTGCGCGCTGGCGGGGCAGGGCGGGAGGGTCGACCCAGGGCTTGCGCGCGCCTGCGCTCGGCGGTCTCGCGCCGCTGGCGCTCGCGAGCGGCCTGCTTCTCAGCCTTGTCCTGCGCGCGCTCCTCCGCGGTCCTGGCGGGCGCGCGCGGGCGCGCCGCGCCACGCTCCGCGCCCCGCGCGTCGGCGCCGCCACGCGCGCCAGGCAGCTCATGCGCGCAGCCAGCAGGTTGGGGGCACGGCCCAGCGGGACGGCTGCGCGGCTGGGCCTGCCTGCGCGCGCGCCATGCCACAGCCTGACCCTTCTGCAGCTATGCATGGGTGGACATGGCGTGCTGCCATGGCGAGGGTTCTCAGGCTGACAGTGTGCCTGGCCAGGCAAGATGCAGGAGGCCAAGAGCACACGTTTGCACCACATGTGCAGCTGGACGGCCCAAGCACAGGCCGGAGCACATGTGCAGCGCAGGGGCCTTGCTGCTAGTGCCGTCCAGGGCCAAAGCATGCGGACGGGCTCACGCTGACCCACCTCTTGCGCGGCTCCGGGTCTCTGTCGCTTCTGCAGCCGCTGTGAGGGCTGGCGTCTGAGGCGCTGCCACTTCTCTCGCACGCCGGGCTCGCGCCTTTGCCCGGCGGCCGGGCGTCAGCGCTGCTGGGGCCCAGGCCGTGCTCTTCACCTGTGACTCCTGCACCTAACACAGCGTGTCAGTTGCCCTGAGCACATAAACGTCTTCCCGCACCACAAGACTAGACAGACCCCAGAACGGTTGCATGGCAGGGAGCAAGCGCGTGGGAGTCCCCTGAGACCGCCCACGCAGCACAGGTGCAGGCAGCTGATGCACGGAGCGCAGGGGCCGGGACATGCCTGCCCCGGCTGGGCTGAGCGGGCCGTTGCTCCGCTCCTGGTCGCCCTGGCCGCACTCGTACAGGGACCGCATAGCCTGGCGCGGGCGTTTGGCCCCAGCGGCCTGCCTTGACCGGCCCGCTCGCCGCGGAGGCAGCTCGCCCTGGGGCGCCGGGCGCTGCTGCGGGCCTGCTTGCCCCGGAGGCTCCTGCTCCAGGCCCGTTCGCTCTGGGGCTCCCGCCAGCCCAGGGGCCAGCCCCGCCCGGCGCAGCCGGCGCTCTGGCACGTCTCCAGGTCCAGGGGAGACATCCGCGTGTCGGCGCGCCAGACACTCTGACATGCCTGCCGGTCTGTGGTGCAGCTCCGCATGATCCCCTGAGCGCTGGAGCCCGTCCTCCAGTCCAAAAGGCTGCTCTGTCGCCTGGAGCGCGGGAGGCTCCCTGGAGACCGGCGCGGAGTGCGCAGCCAAGCCCTGCAGTCGCGCCAGGATGGACACGCCGGGGCTTGCGTCCGGCGACAGCACGACCGGAGAGCTGCCAGCTGGGCTGGCTGCGGCGGGCGGGGCGCCGGCATGCCGCAGCGCTGCGTGCACATCCGGGCCAGTGGCGCGCAGCGCGCCAGGCGTGTCCGGGTCTGATGTCAGGTCCACCACGTCGTCACACCTGTGTTTGAGGGCCCGCGTGTTCATATGCGTCTGTGCAGCGTGGGCCACATCTTACGCTATGAAAGGGGCCTCACCCGTCTGGCATGCTCGTTGTTGGCGTGCCAGCAGGCACCTGCTCCAATCCTCTAACCTGCTGGACAAGCGCTGTGCGGCTTGAAAAATACGTTCGCCGTGGCAGCAACTGCCCCAAACTCTCGTCTCTGATGTTTGGCGTCGTTCTGGCCGGAAGACCCCAGCTTCACTGTGCTCAGCCAGCAGGCACGCTCTGCACGTTGGGAGGCAGTGCTGTGCAAAGCGTTGTGCCAAGTGTGCTAAGTGTGCACATCTAGCACATTCTGTGATGAGATGAAAGTGCGCGGGGATTTGTTACAATTGCATCAAGTGTGTTGGCCTGTGTAATTGTTTGGGTATACATATGCACACACTTGAGGAGAAGCAGCGCTATAAGCATGACTGAACCAGGCTCACGAACGCACCCTGCTACCGTGCACTGGCTGTGGCTCAGAACACAGACATATTGAACAAGCGCGTGGCACCGACATACCCTGTGCATGATGTGCATGGTTGGCAACGCGCACCATCATGCTCAGGGGACGCAACCTGGCCTACCGCGCAACTTGCAAGCAGCCCTGTCGAAAGTGGGGAAATGAAATCGGGGGGGGGCCTGCACAGCACCAAGCAAGAGGCATATCGTGACCCAGAAAGCGCTGGCAAAACGCATGCATGGTTGAAAAAGTCAACATGCAAAGCATATCATGCGTAGATGTTGCTCTGGTGTGGCTACGCATAGCATGCACATGCTCTCTCTGGATCACACAGCGCCCTTGCTTGCCAGCCTGCTGCATGCCGGCCGGTGGACTGTGCACCCGCCTGCACTGCTCGCTGTCGCGCCGGCGCCCGGCGCAGCACGCGCCAGGGGCGGCAGCCGCGCGCTAGGCTCAGGGTATCAGGGCAATCAAGGCCTTGGCGGTCGGCAGGCCAAACTTGTCAGGGACGACGTCAATGGCGGCCGCATTGACGAAGAAGAAGCCCGGCTGAGTCGCCAGGTTGGACGCGTACTGCCAGCTCAGCTGCAGCGGCGGCAGCGTGTTGCCAACCGGGTCGAGCGTCAGGCGCACGCGCACGATGCCGCCGTTGACGGCCACAAAGCCGGTGCCGCTGCTGGCGGCGACGCCGCCGAGCGCGACCTGCGCGTTGTAGAAGGTGGCCGGCGGCGCGGCAAAGCCGGTCGGCTGCTGCGTGGTGGCCGCGACCAAAATTGCCGCGTTGCCTGGCGTCGTCGCAAATTGGAGCACCACCGTCAGGCGGCGCGTCAGCAGGCTGATCTTGGCCCTGCGCAGAGGGCGCGCGGAGCCGTGTCAGCGCAGTCCACAGCGCGCTGCGAGACTCAGGTCAGCCGGTGTGCAGAGAGCGAGCTGGTGCGCACGCATAGTCGACCTCCAGGCCGGTCGGCGTCTGCAGCAGCCTGCGGCCAGATGTGACCGCCAGCCCAGCGTTGAAGGCCGCGACGGTGGACACTAGCTCGTCTTCCAGCGCAGTCTGGTTGGCGATGTTGACGGTGGGCATCTGCGCCTGCATCAGGTGGCGACGCGCCTCGCCCAGCAGGCGGCGCGCGCCGCTGCCCGGGGCTGTACCTGCAGCGCCTGCTACAGTGCTGCCGGAGACACTCTGCACGTACATCTTGCCAGATACGGGAAAGCCAGGCACCTGCGCGTGCGGGCGCGCACGCGTTAGGGTGGCCGGTTTGAACACGCACTGAAGCACAGCAGCCCGTCTGCCAAGGCGGCGGGCAGCGTGAGGGAACAGCAACCAGCAGCAGCCAGAGGAGCGTGCCAAAGTGACGTTGGCGGAGTGCACGCTGCGCAGGGCCGCCAGACAGGCCAGCACGACGAGCTGTGCACGCATCCTGGGCCGCCGCGCAGGCCCAGCCGTGCGCTCCATCGTTCTACCCGGAACAGAGCTGACAGGTGCTTGCTCTCTAGAATTGTGACTGCTTTTGCAGGCACTCTCCAAGCACTGTTGGACCAGGGCAAGGCTCCGGTCCGTTTGAAATATCAGTCCAGGGAGATAGCCCACAATTTGATGTCCACAGCAACAAAGGTTGCTGCTCAATTGGCACGCTCTCACCTTTGTTTGCTTGCATGTCCACTCTGCACTGTTCACCAGGCGTACATAATTAAAACGTTTGCTTAGGATCCAAGAATATGTATATCCTGATTGTGGAGTATGGTGAAGAGGACACAAAAGCCATGCGTGCAATTCAGCCTGCTGTTACAGGGCACTTGATCAGAGCACCAGCAGCATTGAGACCACGCTAGCCATGTGCATGGCAAGCGGCACATCCAAGGCTGCCTTGTTGAGCCGCATTGAGGAGGCTGCTTCACACCGCATGTGTAAATCAGGCTCGCCAAGACCCTGCTGAACAAGGCAAGTCCGCTCACAGAAACAAACCCAATGCAATCATTTGCTCAGCGGTCAACCCTACGTGCCAACTTCATCGCCCCCCTCCCGCAATACAAAGTGCTCTGAAGCGCGCTAGCCAGCTCATGCTGTGAACCACCAGAAAAGATACATCAAATATGCAAACGCAATGAGCGCAGGCAGGCGCCCTGCTTTTCATGCACGCATGCATGAACAGCAGGCAGCCTCGTCGCAAAGCACTTACCCTGAAAAGTAGCTAGGGGCGCGCGCATGGTCTACAGAAAACTGCAGGGGCATGCCCCGCCAGTCTTGCACCAAAGGGGGCTGGCTCCCGGCACACTTGAGCGGCAGTGGCATCTGGGACACTAGAACACGCCGCAACATGCGGTGCCGCCTATGATTTAAGCAATGGGAAAACAAAACCAAACCCTGCTCCATATGTACAGAGAGCCAGCTCCTATGCGCACACAACCAAGCGCCAGGCTGCACCTCGCGCCTAGGACCCCAGGGTGTCGACCAGGCCCTTGATGGTCGGCAGGCCGGCCTTGTCGACGACGACCGCAATGGTCGCCGCGTTGGCAAAGAAGTAGGCGGGCTGCGGCGCCGGCAGGTTGGTCGCGTACTGGAAGCTGAACTGCAGCGCCGGCAGCGTCATGCTGCCGGCCAGGTCGAAGGACAGCCGCACGCGCACGACGCCACCGCTTGTGCCAAGGAAGCCGGTCTTGCTGACTGCCACCGCGGAGCCGATCGCTACCTCCGCATTGAAGAAGGTGGTCGGCGGCGCAGAGGCGGGGATGGTGGTGGTCGCCGCGGTGAGAATGGCCACGTTGCCTGCAATCAGGCAGGCTGTGCAGTCAATAACAGGTTTAAAATTCAAGTGCAGAACTGAAACGAGCATGCTGTAACGCCAACAGGTCTGAAACTGGGCTGCAGGTTTGGGACCGGCACGCAGCCAGGCCAACAGGTCTGTAAGCGGGCAGCAGGTCTGAAAAGTTTTGCGCCGCACCAGTCGACGACGGAAACTCGAGCACCACCGTGACCCTGTTCGTGATGGGGCTCAGCTTTGCCCTGCGCAGGCAAGACGAGCTGGCTTAAGTTTAAATTCACGCGCTGAGGACGCGCAGGCATGTGCAATGCCACACTTGGGACACCGAGAAAGACACACTCTTGAACCAAGCAAGAAGGTGGGCTGTTGACAAAGGCGCGCGGGCAGGACAGGTGGGCGGGCAGGGCGCGCACGCGTAGACAATCTCAATGCCGTTGGTCGACTGCAGCAGCTTGCGGCCAGTGGTCGCGCAAGCGGAGTTCAGGCCAGCGACGACGATGGCCGACTCGTTGTTGGCGGTGTTGGACTGCAGCAGGCTCCGGTGGGGGCCGGCCTCCAGCAGGCGGCGCCCGCCACCGCCCGGGGTGGTGCCGCCCGCGCCGGCTGTGAAGCTGGCGGTGAACGACTGCACGTACATCTTGCCGGACACCGGCAGGCCCGGCACCTGCGCGACGGGCCACGCAGGGTTGTTTCAAATCCGTCATGGCATGCATGAGGCCCAAGCCGTCCACCGGAACGGGGGATCAGAGCGTCAAAGAGCCACTGCGACGGCTGCACAGAGCAACACTGTTGAGGGCGGCCAGGGTAGCGCAGGGCAGTGGGCCCGGGGGCGCACCATGGTAACACTCTGGGCCTCTGCGACGCACAGGGCCGCCAGGCAGGCCAGCACCACCAGCATCCCGCGGTTCGCCATTGTGCAAGGCCTGCGCGTGCGGCAAGCGGCTGGTCAGGGGCTGGCGCACCGCGCCGGGCACTCAGACGGTTTGAACACCTGTCAGGACACAAAGGCCCGCCCACCGCCTGACGCTGTGTCAGGCTGCAGGCAGACGCAACCACAGAGCAGGCAGGCGATCAGGTCAGGCGCCCAGGCAACAAGCCAGCCAGAGCCAACACAAAGTGACATCCCTGCACAGGCACACAGCAGACAAGGGGCCGCACTTGGTGCAGGGGCAGGTGCGGCGGGAGGTGCGTGCGTGCAGGCCTGCTCTTTACTGCTGGGCGTCAGTTGCTGGAGAAGTTGTGAGCTCTCTGGCCAATTTGAATCCTTATAAGAACGGAGGGCATTAGCCCTAACTCCCTACCCCACCTCCTTGCAAGATCTTGTTGTGGCTGACACACGGGGTCTAACGACCGTGCTCTCATCCTTGCTGCATGCCACCAGGAAGATTGCAGAGCTCATAGCTGACTGGCAATGCTGCGTGACGCGCTCGATCGGGACAGCTTCACCACAGGGGTCAGAGCTTTTTAAACGCTGCAGAGCTGTGGTGTCACCGTGGCGTCCAAGCTGAGGCAGCTCTGGCCATTGGTATGACTGTAGTATGGCAATGTCCGTGGGTAACAGTGAACCTGCAGCACCCTAGTGGGTCAAGGCGTGAGCAATTTGGGAGGCCCTACTGCAGAGCTACCCCCGTGGCAGAACAGATTGCTACAGCTTGTAGCCGCCCCAATCGTCATGATGCTGCATGCGGCATGGGCCTTACATACGCGCAGTGTACGTGTGGTATTAGCAGGCTTCCTTTGTGAGTGTGCCAAGAGTCTCTGCCAGCATGCATGCTGGTGTACTCCCACATGTCTTTCATGCCTTGAAAGGCAGTGTGAGGGACATGATCATGAGCACACGGGTGCAGCACTCTGTGTGAGGATCAGCATACGTACACAACTGAGGTCTTCACCACTCACCTGGCATAAAGAGGAGCAGGCCTGCCGGGCCGCCCCTTCATGCGATGGAGTGGGTAGCTGTGTGGAAAATTTGCGCAGATAATGCAAAGAGCGGATGCTCCGCTGTGTGTTACATACACGGCGTTACATACACGGCCAGTGTAAGGTGCTGGCACGAACACACACATGCTTGTTGGGGAGGCTGCTTCACACCGCATATGTGAAGCAGGCTCACCAACACCCTGCTGACTGAGGCAGGAGGCAGCAATTTTTCATCACATGGAGATGCGCATGAACGGTCCACACAAGCTGTATGCACGCGCAGGTGTCAGTGTAGCCTGGCACCTGTCCAGAATTGACTGTGCATGCATGCTGCACAGTCAGCAAACTCAACAACCAGGAGGGCGCGCCGATCTGGCGCCAAAGCGCCCCGATCTTCATGCGCGCATATGCATGCATGACCGGCCGCCTTGCTGCAGGAAGCAAAGCAGAACAGCAATGGGCCTTTTTTTATCCAACATTTCAACATGGGGCGCAACGCACCGCGCCCTGAACTCTCAAACTCTGGCAAGCAGACTTCTCAGCATGACAGGAGGGACTGTGGCAGGACACAAAGGCCCAGCCGCAGCTGTGACTCGCAGCTTGTGATGCACTCACAAGCGCAGCTGTGCCGCACTCACAACAGCCCGGATTAGAGTTTTGACACTGCGGAGTCTGGTCCAGGGCGAGCCGCGGGGTGTGTTGGGGCGTGCGATGCAGGGCCTAGTTGAGGGTGTCGACCAGGCCCTTGACGGTGGGCAGGCCCGCCTTGTCCGGGTCCACCACGACGGTGGCCGCGTTGGCGAAGAAGAACGCTGGCTGCGGCGCGGGCAGGTTGGTCGCGTACTGCCAGCTAAACTCCAGCGGCGGCAGCGCGTCGCCGGCCAGGTCGAAGGACAGCCGCACGCGCACGACGCCGCCGGTCGCGGCCAGGAAGCCGGTCTTGCTGACGGCCACCGCGCCGCCGAGCGCGACCTCGGCGTTGAAGAAGGTGGCCGGCGGCGCGGCGGTCGGGAGCGTGAAGGCGGCTGCGGTGAGAATTACCGTGTTCGAAGGCGTCAGTTCCAGGATGGCCGATACTCTGCCGGTAATGGGATTCTTCTTCGCGCTGCGCGCGGCGCACTCTGTCTGAGATAACCAGACTTTTTTGGTCCCTTAATGGCGGTGATCAGTTGGGACTGCATGCAGGCAGCGCCGGCAGCACGGGCACAAGATTCCCAGGCGGGCAGGCAGCCGCACAGGGGCGGGCCGGCAGGGGGCACAGGAGCGTGTGCGGGCCGCGCACGCGTACAGCAGCTCCAGGCCGCCGGTCGGGGCCAGCAGCTTGCGGCCGGTGGTGGGGGCCAGCAGGAGGTTGAGGCCTTTTGTGATGATGGCTGCCTCGGCCTCCGCGGTCGTCAGGTTGGTGACGGAGGACTGCAGCAGCCTGCGGCCGGGGGGGACCTCCAGCAGGCGGCGGCCGCCGCCGCCCGGCGCGGTGCCCCCCGCGCCGACGGTGAGGCTGGTCGCGACCGATTGCACAAACATCCTGCCCGACACCGGCAGGCCCAGCACCTGCGTGCGGCTCGGCACGCCCGCGTGACACACGGCGCGGCAGCCCGCTGCCCCCCAGCAGGCATGGCGGACACGGACGCGCAGCTTCTTACACAGATCACTAACACCCACGGCGACGGTGATCACATGCTCCGGCGAGCTGAGCATCAGGGTGCAGGATCAGTTCCTGAAGCTGCAACGACAGCGGTGGCGCACAGAGCGCGACTATGCAGCTGTGGAACAGGCCGCGGACACTGGAAGTATACAAAATTTGGCACAGCGAGCCCGGCGCCCGACACCGCAAGACCGCGGTGCGGGCCGCATGAATCTGTGCCACAGGGTCAGCAGCAGGCAAGGCGGCCCTTGCCGCAGAGCGGGCAGGCGCACCAGCTTGACCTCCGCGGCCTGCACGGCGCACAGCGCTGCCAGGCAGGCCAGCGCCACCAGAACTCTGCAGCTCGCCATCCTCGTGCCTGCCAACAGAGAGGTTGCTGAGCAGTGCGACGCGGTGCAGCCCTAGCAGGCGAGCAATCAGCACTCTGCAGCTTTGATACTAGCCGCCCCATGCCTACGTAAGGTTTGTGACACACAGGACGGCCAAATCAGCGCAGGCGGCAGCTCTGAGTCCAGCAAGGCGCAACATGGCGCAACGTGGGCAGGCAGGCATGGGCAGGCTCAAGCAGGCCGTGCACAAGCACCCTGACTCTGTGACACAGTCCCGGGCCGTACGGGGTGCAGCGGTGCGCGGCAGGCTTTGCGCTGCGAGCAGGCTAGCTGTAATACCAGTGCTTGAGGCCGAAGGTGAACGGTGGAGCTGTGCTGCATAGAAATTAGAATTCAAACATGAATGCTGATAACCTGCTCGGAACCCCCAGCCCGGCATGTGAACAATAAATGGATAAAAGATGAAGGTGATGTGTACTGTTGTCATGCAGGCCAACAGTTCCTGCTTGTGTCGATGCCAGGCAGTGACGCTCGAAGCAGTGGTTGAGACAGCGACCGAATCGAAGCCTTGCTGTTACAGTTGGCAGGTGAAGGCGCGTCAACAGCTACAGGCAGCATGTCAGGCACGCCAAAGGTGCCTCACCCCAGGCTGCCTTGTTGAGCAGCCTTGCGGAGGCTGCTTCATGCCGCATGCATGAATCAGGCTCTCTGGACACCGCTGAACAAGGCCCGGCTGCGAGCACAGGAAAGCGGATAGAATGCATGGCAGATGCAACCCCGTACGGATGAGCCCTCCTGACGCCGCGCCTTCCTGCTGCAGGATCCATCCAGGGAGGCTATGCTGATGCCTTAATGAGAGCCGACGCAAGCGCGCTCAGGAAACAGGCACCCAGCTCTTCATGCGCGCACGCATGAAGAGCAAGCTGCCCTGGTCGTGTACTCCTGGATAATCTGACGCGCGCTGCGTATAACGGGCTTGAGTCACGCCCCATTGGACCCAGAAAAGGGGACGGGGGCTGCCTGCGCGCTCGCTGGCTGGCGGCTGCCGTGTTGGAGCCCTACAGGCTCATCCTCCACAAGCGCGCGCCGCCCAACTGTGCACAGGACACTCACCACAATCTCCCCAGCCACAAAAAAAACACAACCAAGGGGCGCACTCCCAAGGCGCTCTAGCCAAGCGCATCAGCCGGGTGCGGCTGTCGGAGCCTAGACAAGGGTCTCAACCAGGCCCTTGACGGTCGGCAGGCCCGCCTTGTCCGGGTCGACCTCGATGCCGGCCGCGTTGGCGAAGAAGAACGCGGCCTGCGGCGCCAGCAGGTTGGTCGCGTACTGCCAGCTGAACTGGAGCGGCGGCAGCGCGTCGCCGGCCAGGTCGAAGGACAGCCGCACGCGCACGACGCCGCCGCTCGCGCCCAGGAAGCCCGTCTTGCTGACGGCCACTGCAGAACCGAGCGCGACCTCGGCGTTGAAGAAGGCGGCCGGCGGCGCGGCGGCGGGGATTGTGGTGGTCGCCGCGGTCAGAATAGCCACGTTCCCAGCGGTATTCGGGATCTCGAGCACCACCGAAGCACGGCTGCCGACGTAGCTCAGCTTTGCCCTGCGCGTGGAATGCAAAGACAGGTTCGAGACATGGTGCGCTGACCTTGCGGGCTTTCCGGGGAGTGCGTGACCGCTGTTGGGATGCAGACACGCCGCGGCGCTCGACGGGCTGTAGCGCGGACAGGCGAGCTCAGCAGTCCAGACAGAGGGGCTGCAGGCAGGGCGCGCACGCGTACAGGATCTCCAGGCCGGTGCCCGGCGTCTGCAGCAGCTTGCGGCCGGTGTTGGAGCTCAGCACGGCGTTGAGGCCAGCGATGACGATGGCGGCCTCGCCCGCGGCGGTGCTCTGATTGGTGGCCGCAGCCTGAAGCAGGCCGCGGCCGGGGCCGGCCTCCAGCAGGCGGCGGCCGCCGCCGCCCGGGGCGGTGCCGCCCGCGCCGGCTGCGAAGCTGGGGGTGACTGTCTGAAGGTACATCCTGCCGGACACCGGCAGGCCCGGCACCTGCGCATGCGCGAGCTGCCTTTTCAACCCAGGTAGCATGCTCCTGACCAGCGGCTGCTGCACTTGTACACCAAGAGCAGCAAGCAGCCACGCTGGAAAGGCCGCAGAGTGCAGCGCGGGCGCTCACCAGGATGACGGAGGTTGCATGCACGGCGCCCAGAGCCGCAAGGCAGGCCAGAAGCACCAGCACCTTGCAGTCAGCCATCCTGTTCATAGGCTCCCTGCAGGGCAAAACAGTCGGTCCGCGCGCAGGCTGGCCAGCAGTCATAGGCAACTCTTGCAGGAGTGTGGCAACGGAGACGTCAATACAGTGTTCTCAGGCATGCCGTCTGCAAAACAACGGCACGGTGCACAATGCAGGAGGGTGCTGCCTGGGCTGCAAGCGTTGCAAGAACGCCGCGAGACGTGGCCTGCACCGCACTTGGCGTGAGGATGCGGTGGGTATAGCGTACCGCTGCAGTCTGTGTGTGTAGGTGGCCTGCGCTCTTTCAAATCCATAAATCAAAGGCGGGTAATGGCTGGACCCTATCCTAGGTCACGTGCACCGCCACACCACAGGCCCACTCTGCTGCTGCACATTCTGACTGCAGTATGCTTGCTTATATCCAGCACTCGGACACCCAAGAAGCGGCCCGCTGCATCATTCTTGCGTGCCTAGCTTCGCTTGAGCTGATCTTCAATACAAAAATCCCTGCTATTGGGCTGCGCTCGTAAACAGCCAGAGCTGGCTGATACACGGTTGTCATCCATTCTTCGTTCATTCATTCATTCATTCAGCCTACCTGTGGCTGCGCTTTATAATAGTCCACCGCGACGGTGCCATGCCTTCCTAATGCAGAACGCCTCGTGTGCTCAGCACGTGCATCATGCACTGTGCATGCCTTGGCCACTTCATGCATGTCAGTCGCGCACCCAAGTGTCAGCCAGTGATGCCACCCCGTATTGAGGTGTTGGGTACTGGAGAGGCTAAGCTAGGTAGCCCTGAAAATATGAAGATATTACTGTGGGTGCACACTACAAGCACCTGGACAACGTACGGCTCGAGTGCGCCAGCTCAAACCTCCTTGTTATACACTTCTGATGTGCAATGAAACTATGATACCGGCCATCGACAGCAGTGGACACACTCACACCCCCAGCTCCGGGAGGCAATCCGCGTTGAGCCCCAGCGAGCCAAAGCTGTGCGGCGCCGTGCGCCGTGCCTGCGCACACCCCGCCGCTTCAGGCGCCCGGCTCGGCAGGGACGGTCACGCACACGGCCAGCGACACGAACTCCTGATTCACATATCACTGCAAGAGCCAGCTGTGCGGCAAACGTAGGGGCTGACCGGCGAAAGCACGCTCACCTTGCATGCGGCACACCCTGTTCGGCAGCAGCGCGCGCCCGCGCTGAGCGCACGCAGTGACAGGCCCCGCCTTCTAACAGACCATGGTCGTCCCACAACCAGACTTCAAGACATCAGCGCGGTCAGCACGCCTGCTCCAGCTGCTCGGCGTATGTGCACAGCGGCAGCCGCACGCGCAGCGCGCGCGCGGCCGCGTCCAGCTCCGCGGACACGCCCGCGCCCGCGCACCGCACGCCCAGCGCCGCAGCCACCTCCAGCGGCGCATGCCCGGGCGCGCGTACACGGACGCGCCGCCCGCACGCGGCGACCTCGCATGCGCCGGGGCCCGCGGCAGCGGCGGCGGCCCCCAGTCGCACCGTGAGCTGCAGCGCCACCGCCGGCCGCCCCTCATAGGCGAGCTCATAGTCCGGCGGCGGCGCCGGGGCGCCGAGGCGGCCGTGCGGAGGCTCTACCGCGGCGCCATGCGCCGCGGCCCTTCCGGATGAGCCAGCGGCCTGGCGCACAACTGCGCAGCTCGCCAGAGCTGCCACAGCTTGTGCACGTAAAATGGAGCGAGAGCTGTGCAGGGGCGGGTGGGTGCGAGGGCATGCTCGCCTCGGGGTGTTCGGCTGCTCGCGCAGGCGGCGGCCGCTCGTCCGCACGTCCGCCGCCGCCGGCCCCGGTCGCCGCCGCGCCTTGCGTCCCCGCTGCAGGCGCGCTGGCGGCCCCCGCACCAGGGCCCCCAGCGGCGCCCGACAGCGCCGAGCCTGCGCTTTCGGACCCTGCCCCGGCGCGCGCCGCCGCCGCCGCCGCGGGCCGCCGAGCGAGCAGCGGGAAGGCGGGTGCGGCCCCGGGCGCCTCGGCCAGCTCAGTGACGAGCGGCCGGGCGTTCAAGCGCACGGCCTGCGGCTGCGGCGCGTCGCCCTTGTAGCGCATGCGCGGCAGGCGGTAGCGCCGGTCGAGCGCGCGCCCGCTCTTGGAGCCCGCCCAGCCGAGCGCCAGCTCCACCAGGAACAGCTTCAGGGGCCTGGGCGGGTCCGCGAGGCGGTATCAGGACCATAATAGGTACCGTACTCTAAGCGACCCTCACTCAGGGCACCATGCGTCGCAGGTGCTGCCTGACGAGCGCACGCAGCCGGTGCAGCGCCGGTCAAGCGCAGCAGCCGCTGCCAGGACCCTCCCGGCCCTGCGCCAGCTTTACAGGACAGCGCTGTGGCCGGGCTGCCGAGGCGGTAAGCTTGTCGGTTGCAGGCCTGCCCGTCAGGCTGACGTTGCAGGTACCGCGGGTGGGCGTGCGTTGCAAACAGCTGCACAGGTGATATTTACTCTGATGCGTAGTGTGCTTGCCCAGCCAACCCAGGCAGGTGCAGGGCCTGTGTCGCTGACACCAGCGCAGCAAGTCATGCTAACCACGCCTCCAAAACAGCTGTCGAAGTGATCATCCGCTTAAATTGGTGCCAGGGCGTGTGTTGCACAGCTGCACAGCTCTACGAAAGGTGTCCAGGCGCACCGCATCATGGCGGCCTGTGCAATGACGTCAGCGTTCAAGACACAGTCATAGACGGTGCATGGCTCCCCCTGCCGGTCTGCGCGCCGGCACAGCGTGTGAGCGCAGAGCCTGACTCACGGGGCCACCCCCACACGGGTATGGCACACCCCACAGGAGTCCACACACAGCAGGCACCTCGTGAACGGCGCCTCGGGACATCAGTCGCTGTCAGTCTCAGTCTCAATTAAGCAGTCAAAGCGCGCGGTGTGGGTGTGCTGTACAAGCAAGGCCTTTGGTACAGCGTGCATGCGCACACGCCAGGACGCTGTGAGGCCCTCTGGCGCACCCGCCTCCAGCCGCGCGGGGCCCATGGCCAGCGGGAAGCGCAGGGCCTCCGCGCTGCCTTCGCCGTCCGCACCGGCCGCAAACTCCGCCAGCGCCTCCTTCACGCTCAGAGGCACCTGCGGGTCGTGGTTTTACCGACCTGCGACTTGGGCCAGCGCAGTCGCTTTCGAGGACGCGCGGCGTCCCATAGCTGCGCCGTTGCCGTCAGCGCGAATACCGAACATGAAGGTGCTCTGCCCAACAATACATACGCCACAGGTGTCTGTCACCAGCGTGTGGCGCGCGCCTGCCCGCTCGTCCAGCCGCCCGGCGCGGGGATCTTCGCGGACCCGCACACGTTGACGAAGACCTTGCTGCCCGCGTCATCCGAGGTCTTCACGACAAAGCTGCGCGGTGCCCAGGCTGAGGACTCGTTCATGGAGCATGCACTGCCAGGTGCAGAAGGCACTGTGTGGCACGCCCGGGCTCTGGTATGACGGTCACGCCCTCCGTGGCGCCGCCCTGGGCCGCTGCACGCCCTCCCAGCACCTCTCCTGCCATGTCCTGCATACACAGACAAAGTTAGAGCACACAGGCCGTGCAGTTTCAGCACGCGCCAGCAACGTCCACGCTTGCACGTATGACTTCCCTGTGCGGGCACCTGTGCGGCTGGCTGCAAGTTCTCGTTTGAAATGCCTAGTACCTGGCTTGAGTGCTGCATGCTCGTGTACGACAATGGCTTGTTTTTAGGTGAACTTAACTGTATAGCGCCTGCATCTTGAACCAAATTATCACTGCAGACGCGGACGTACCTCTTCCGGCTGCGCAATACACATGCGCAGGCAATCGGCTTGTTGAACCAAATATAACAAATTTTTGCAGGCGTTCAGTTTGGCAAACCTACCCATGTCCCAGCAACACGGGGGGGCAAGATCACGAGCATGACAGTGACAAGCTCCCCCACTTGCACGCATGCTGACGCATGCGTGCAAGTGACTGTTTACAAGCAGAGCCCTAAGCTGGCATGCAGATTGCATCTCACAGACCAGAGCGACAACTGGCAAAAAGAAAAGAGCAGGCCCTACATCCCAGCACTCCCAAGCACAGCACAGTGTGACTCAAACTCTTGGCTCCAAGCTTCTGTCCTACGGCCTGCAAAGCCATCCACAACTTGGCGCACTGAAAGACTGCTCAAACCCCAGACTGAGGGCACCAAGCCAGAGCACCCGCCCACAACTGGATGTCAAGAAGCTGCAATAGTGCTGCTCGTGTCCCGTGCGAAAGCAGCAGGCAGCAGGGCTTCGAAACCATAGTGAGGCAGCATGCGTTGCTAACGAAATGTGCGGACAGTGATGACCGGCAAGCCCTACCCGGCCAGCACACTCTGCAGACTGCTAGGTCCTTCGTATACAGCATTGAAGCCACCCCCCGTGTACGTGCTTGGACAGCATGCCCAACCAGCTCCGTATTCGACTTCTGGTCGGTTCCCACACCGCAGTATCTACTTTGAGGTTGGGCAGTCCCAACCTTCAGGAATTGGGACATATGCTGTGCAGACACACGGCTAGCATGCTGCAGGAAAGCTGCAGGTCGATCACAGTATTTGCTAAAATCATTCGGTCGCCACCACACACAGAGCTGACGCTGTGCATGATACTGAAGACTTGACTGCTTGCACCTCGCGCGTTGTGACAGCGCGCCAACGCCCACTGGCGGCACTACCTATTTATACAGCCAAGTACAGCTAAAGACAATGAGGGAGATCGCTGTCATTGTGCTGACATCAGTAGGGCTCTAGCTACTGCAGGGTGATTCACACCAAATCCAGGGCCAGAGCGTAGCTAGTCTGTATCAAGTGCCAGTGAGCGCGGTGACGGCGGCCTACGCGCGACTGCGGCGCACAGGCCTGCGCGAGCGTCCTGCCAGATGCGCACGTTGCACGCGCCCGCGCTGGCCACGAAGGCCGCGAGCGGCGCGCTCCGTGCGGCGTCCAGCACCATGTAGCAGTGCGTCTGCGACGCCGACGGTCGCGTCAGCCAGTCTCTGCGCAGGCGGACGTCTTCCGGCCGTGCACCGCTGCGGCAGGCGAGCCACCCACTGACTGATGCGATAGCCCGCTCTCTGGCCTTTCCCCCCCTCTCTGCAAGGTTGGTAGACAGGCCGCCGCATCCAGAGGCGCTAGCGCACTCACCACGCCCCCTTGCACCCGCTCAGCAAAGCCATAGACTGCGTGACACCACAGCGCTAGGTGCGGCGTACCTCGAACGTGAGGAGCTCGTTGCGTCCTCCGGGGTCGATGCGGAGGCCGGGCTCCACGGCCACGCCTGCAGGAGGCAGCACATGTCTGGGCAGCGCCGGAGCAGGCACCCATGCACATGCATGCATGTGCACAGCACCCAGGCTGTCCGAGCGAACATGCAGCCAGTCGCCAGCACGGCCCTAGCAGAGGGCTTGCCGTCTGCGGCGGCCAGCATGCTCGCCTGCATGTTACGCTATGCCTGAGTGTGGGTGCAGGCCCCCACGGGCGCACCCTCGTAGTCGTGCCACCGCAGCTCGACGCATGCGGGGGACTCGTTGACGATGCTCATGCGGCACGCCGCGCTGTCGCGCAGGCTGCGGAAGCAGGGGGCTGGCGCGGGCGCCGCTGTGGCATGCGCAGGCGCCTCAGGCTCCAGCTGGGGCTCGATCGCGGAGCTGCACGCCGGCAGCCTGTGAGTCAGCGGGGCTGCGCGGCCACCGCGGCATGGTGCCACGGAAAAGAGGAAGCCAGGTACATCGCTGGTCAGCTGCAGTGGCATGTGAGCTGCGCACCGGTGCGCATCATGTGGGATACTGCATTTGCAACAAGAGACAGAGAGGGATGCGCAGGAGGAATGAACGGAAGGTATGTTGCGCAGCGCGGTGTGCAGCCTGGTGGGTCAGCCGGGCGCGCACCGGCCCCGGCAGGACTTGATACAGCAGCACAGGGCAGCGCCGCACGCGCATAGGAAGGTCAGGACGAGCGCCGCCTGCAGCGCGCCGCCCAGCAGCGCCGGCGGAGCCGGCCCCTTCGGCGCGGCCTCCTCGCCAGCGCCCCTCAGCTGCCGCCTGGCTGCTGGTGCGCGCAGGCTGCCTGCTCCGCGAGCCTGGAGGGCCTGGTCCTGAGCTGCAGAGCATGGGCCGGCCTGCAGTCGGCTGTGTGCTGCAGCTGCAGCCGCTGCGCCCGCACCGGCGGCCCGTCTACGAGCTGCTGCGCCTGGAGGCGAGCGACTGGCCTGCAACTCCATCTTCACTCCGACTGGCGCTGGCGCTCCTACACCAGCAGCACGCTCGCTCGCTTCATTTGCAGAATACCGCACGTTGGCGGACACATGAAGGCTGGCAGGCTGCGGCAGCGCTGCGCCGCCACTGTCCGCCCCGTTTGGCAGCCAGGCAGCGCGAGCACTGCTGCCTGTCCCGCACAAACAGGACAGTGTCAAGTACAGCATTGTGGACCAGGCAGTGCGCGTGGGCAGGTATGTTCCACACAGCTGCACTCGAATTGCCTGCCGAGAGGCGCGGCAAGCACTTGGCACGATGCACGCCTATGGCAGTGCATAAAGAGCGAGTGCAGTGCTTGCCTGTAGGGATGCTGAGTGCGCTACATGCGCTGCCGAAACAGCAGCACGCCAGCACGATTGAGGCTTCAAGTCGCATCCTGCGCAAGCTACGGTACCAAACGATGGTGTGCATTCACAGGTCAACGCGCAAGTGTTCTGGAAGATGTCTTGTCCGACGTTTGACGTCTGGCGCGATGCTTCTGCGACGTATGTAGCCCAGCCCTGCTTGGCGTCTTAAGAGGCACTTAACACTTGAGGGGAACTTGGGAGCCTTGAGCACCCCATCCCCCGGCATGGTGTAACCTTACACCAGCAGGCATCATTTTCAACCTCAGACAGCTAGCCACTTGCGCCTGTTACGGAATTGCTGCTGCGTCCTCCTGGGAGAGCGGGCGTGCGTGATCGAGGTTGAGTGCCAGCAGGGCCGCTGTGGCTGTTGTGGGGTGGCACGCTGTCAAGCATGGGCCACTGCTTGCAATGCACACTCCTGATTCCGCTATTGTGCAGCTGCGTCCTGGCTGACACCGTACCGCACGTGCCCAGTGCGCGCTGCCAAAAGCTACCAGGCACTCCCGTGTGTTCCTGTATGCAACCACTGCTTCTGCATGCAACCACCGCTGATGTGTAGCTCTGGGCGGGGCACATGCTTTCAACTGGTTCGCTTGCTTGCCTGATATTTACCGGGGCGAGCGCCTCTCCGCTTCTCCAGGATAAGCGCTATTGGTCACCTTTCACAGGCAGCTGGATGCTGGCGTTGAACACCCTCTCTGTCCTCCTGTCCTGTCTCCGTGCCTCTAATTGCAGCGGAGTCTGAGGCTTCAAGCGCGTGGCAGGGTGGCCTGGCTTGGGGTCGGGAGAAGGGCCGCGTGCGAGAAGCCTGGATGCGCAAGCAAGCCAGCAGCAAAGCTCCGGCAGCAGTGCCAGCGGCAGCCTGCGGCCTCTCCCAGACGCGCTGCAGGCGCCTGCGGCAGCCACCGGCCCGCGCGCGGCAGAGGCCGCGGCGGCGTATGGCGCCCCGCATCCTGCATTTGCGCCGGCACAGGCAGCAGGCGCGAGCGGGCCGCAGCCGGACTACAAGCTCGAACACGCAGCTGTGCTCGCCGGCGACGTGCGCGCGCCACCATACACATTCCTGGCTGAGGGCCTGTGCCTGGCAATCATTGTGGCGTCCGTGCTCGCGTTCGTGGCCGCCACGCTGAGCTGCTACACGCGGTGCTGCGCGTCCTGCCGACGGTGCGTCCGTGTGCTTGGACCTCCAAAAGTTGAGCTCTGCAATGCTTGTCTGGGGAGGTCTGCATGCATGCGCACTGTCCCATGCTGCATGATGGCGCTCGTTGCTTTCGGCTCAGCGAATACTGACAACAGGCGTGCAGCCAGTGGCTGGGAGTCCTAGTGCGGCATGCTACCGCTTCATAGACATGTCATGCTCAGTGGCTGTGGCGACCCCACGCTACTGGGCATACCTCAACGCGCAGCCGCCAGGGGGTGACAGGCCTGCGCGGTGTGGCGCAGAACGGTGTCGCCGGATGTGGACTGCGAAACGCCGGAGCCCGGCGCGCCCTTCGGCCAGGACCACTAAGCATAGGCGATGTGGCATGCGCGGCAGCATGGTCCGCCATCGGCATAGCCACAATGAGTCGCCCATGTGCGGTGTAGCTGCTTGGGTGGGCTGTGCACGCATGCGGCTCCTCACGCCATAAGTGTAGGCCCATGCTTGAACGTGACCAGGTGCTGTGAAACAGCATACAGTCGTGGCGCAGCAGGAGTGCTGAACATGGCGCTGCACCGGCTCGCATACTGCGCGCGTGGGAGTGCCCGCTCACTCCTCCACGAACTGGGATGTCTGACGCATGCCTTGTGACACATGGAATCATTTAGTCTGGAACACCTTTTTTGGGTACAACCGCAGCCCAATCAGCTGATTGGGGCCAGCTCATGCACGCGGTCCAGCGTGCACCGGGGGCTACAGGGGAGGGTTGGCTGCTTTGCTGGCTGCCAGCATGTACCCTCTTCTGGCGTGGCCAGCATACGTCTGCCCGCCTTGGTGTGTCTGGTGAAATGCGCTCCAATGTCCAGCTAGGCGCGCTTGCTCAGCCTGTCCGGCCCGCATGAGTGCGCCAGCCTTTGTCGCGCGTACATGGGATAGCAACAGGCTGCGCATTGTTATCTCTGCTTTGTTGTAGCGGTCCTGCTCTTGGTAATGAGAGGTGTGGTGATGTCAGACTGCACAACAGAACATGTAACCTGCGTTGTCCGGCAGACCTTGTATGGTCGGTGGCATGCACAGCGCCCAGGAACCCGGGCAGTCTCAGAGCTGATGTGCGCCCTGTGAAGGAGCCCTCCCATTTTGAACTGCTGTGTGCGCTCTCGGAGTACTATTTGATCCGGCACCCATAGCAGCTGCACATGTGAATCGAGCCTGACAGCAGGCACTTCCAGCATGGTTTGCAAGCGCGTGCCCTGCTGTGCTGTGTCTGCCTGGCTGGTTTTGCCCAACCCGCTAGTTGTTCCCGGAGCAGGGATGCAGTGCATGCCCATTAAGTGGCTGCAAGTAATCCTAGCACTTACAAGGAGTGGACCAGTGTGTCAATGCATATGCCAAGTCTGCTGCCTCCTCTGCCTTATTACATGGCACAACAGGGCAGGGAAATGAGCTGCGCACAGTCCAAAAGCCTTTGCTGTCAAAGCACAAATAAGGCGCCCGCCTCCGCATGACGCTTGCGGCGGAGGGCGCTTGCGCACACTACTTCTGCGCTGCAAAAACGCAGGTCACCGCGCGGCATGCGCGGCCCCAGCGCCGGACGGAGTCACCTCAGGGCAACCGCCGCACAGCCTTAGCTATAGGAAACATCACACAGACACGCTCACATGCAGACTTTGCGGGAGCCCTTGCTGCCCCAAGACCGTTGCAAAACCTTGCATGCGGACCCGTCGGGGGCCCCTTGCTGCCCCCGCGCCACAGGCAAACTTGCATGCGCACCGGGCGGGGCCGACTGCCCCTGGTCACGTGCGCAGCGATGCAGTCACACATAGCGTTTGCTGCCGTAGTGGCCTGCCCTGACTAGCCCACACCAACCGCGCCTGCAGTGCAGCAGCTGGAAAGCAGTCCGCCGTCATGAACATTGGCATGATACCTGCAACCTCGGGCCGCAGAGCCCCTCGACAACACTATGCACAGCCGAGCACGCGACATATGAAGTAACCCCATATGCTACACAGTCAGCCTCACTCGACTACAAATGCAGTAGCATTGCTGTGTGGCTCCCGCAGCGGGCGCCGCAGTGCCTCACTACACGCAAGTGGGCGCCAGGACTCCAGACTCCGGGCGCCACGCCTCGGTCGTCCTGGCAGGCGCGGCTGCCACGACTGGCTGCGAGCCAGGACTCCGGTGGTGACCCTGCGCGGCGGCCGCCGCCCCCAGCTCCACATCTCGCGGCTTGACGCCCGGCGCGGCGGCGCCAGCATGGTGGCTCTCATCGGCCACGCGCGCCCCGCGCCAGAACGGCGAGTGCGCCTGGCCTGCTCGCTCGCTCTCCGCTTTGCCCTCAGCGCCGCCCCTGCGGTCACAGACACACATCCCGTCGGTGCGGGCGCACGGGACGTGCGCACGTTCTGCAGCAGCCCGCTTGCGGAACTGCAGCCACGCCCACAGCCATCAGCACAGGCAGCAACTTGAGCATGCATGAAGCCCTCGAGTTGGTTCAATCAATATGGTTCAATACCGCGATAGGCTTGGTCTGCAAGCGCAGCGCGGCCTGTGCCTGCGCAGCTTTAGCTGCTGAATGCGCTGTGCAATGCTGCGGTACAAGGCTTGACACGACGGAGGGCAGCCGCCAGCAAACACGCGCTGCCTGTGCCTGTCCAAGTGCGAGCGTGCGCACCGGGCGCCGCAGCAACGCAGGCGCCGCCAGCCGAGCGCGAGCAGCGCGGCAGCCAGCAGCGCCGCCGCGCCGACGCACGCGCCCAGCGCGGTCGCCAGCACCAGGCCGCGCGCCATGCCAGGCGCGCCGGCCGCCTCCGCCGCTGCGCCGGCGCCCGGCGCCGCCGCGGGCACGGCCGGCACGTGTGCACGCGCATTGCGCGGCGGCAGCAGCCGCGGCGCCAGCCCGCCGCCGAGCGCCCAGCGCTGTCCGGCGGCGTCGTAATACACGCCAAGCGGCAGCCCCAGCTGCGCGGCCTTGGCCGCCACGGCGGGCGGCAAGCCCGACAGCGCTTTGCCGGACACGGGCGGCCGCGTGTGCCCGGCCGCCGGCGCGGGCGGGTCGGGTACGTCCGCGCACTCGTCGTTGCGGTCCGGGATGGTGGTGCCGGTGTACGTCAGCGCCGGCGCGGCCGCGGAGGGCGCCCACGCGGTGGGCACCGCATAGTTGCGCACGTCGGGCGCGCAGCTGATGAACGCGCCGGGCGCGCGCGGCGGCGCCGCGGCGCCCGCGGCCGGCGAGGGCACCGGCACGTGGCGCGGCGCGGGCAGCGGCGCGGCGCCCGCCGCGGCGCGTTCGGACGCATTGACACTGCTGGCCCAGGCGGGCGCATGGCTGCCGGGAGCGCCGCTGGCCGCGCGCGCAGCGGCGAGCCACTGCGCCGTGGCGGACGGGTTGCCGGCCGGCGAAGCGCCGCGCGCGCCTGCCGCCGCCTGCTGCAGGCGCCGGTACGATCCGGGGGCCGCCAGGTGCCGGTGCCCTGCGCGCGCGCCTGGGCTTCCAGCTCGCGCGGCCGGGGACAGGACGGAGTGGGGACTGGTGTAGGGCGCAGTGCCAAAGCCTGAGAGCGATGCGGCGCGAGTCCAAGGCTTGTTTGTGCAGGCAGTGCGCGCGGCACGCGAGCTGGCACCAGCAGGGCCGCCGGCTGTGCAGCCAGGCTCTGGGCCAGGGTGCCCACCCTCACTGTCGCCGCCATCGGCATATGCTTGCGCGGCGATGAGGCAGACCAGGCACGCCGCTCGCGCCGCGGCCGAGCGCCTCAGTGCCGGCGCCATCGCTGGCCAGAAAGGGCCTCAAAGCGGCGGCAGGCGCCCTGGCCGCATGCGCAGCCTGACTCTGTCAGCTCCAGCCAACTTCTCAGACGCGGCGCTGCAGGCGCGTGTGGTGGCACTCCTTCGCCTGCTGCGCCCTGTCTCACACACAGAGCACACAGCCGCTGCAGACAGCTCCAACATGCGACACCTTCCTTGTCAGCAACGGACTCTCAGAACTTCGCCATTTGCTGCACGTGTGCCTACCTGGCCTACCCTATTACTGATCTGCTGGGGCGGATGCTGCCTTGGCACCTGGCAACTTTGCAGGACCTCGCAGACTTCAGGTGTGCGTAGCGCATCAACTGGTGCGGCGAACTATGACAGGACCGCGGGTCGTGACCTGCCCCGCGGCAGCGGCTGCGCAGCACGCGCCGCTGTGGCGCACGCTTCCGGCCGCAAGGTGTACGTGCAGCTGCAGGCCGCGGCCGCGCAAGCGGCCGC
>JAABUY010002169.1_pt1 | contig 24041 bp, 31 predicted proteins | sample 5560271 | NCBI WGS metagenome assembly JAABUY01 (sample SAMN10711886, study PRJNA513374) | rock metagenome | isolation source: Antarctica rocks | place: Antarctica: Victoria Land, University Valley | reverse complement strand
GCAGCAGCGCGCCGCTGCGGCCGCACCGCGCGACGTCGTTCAGCGCTGAGACGCATGCGCTGCGCAAAAGCATCTTCCATCGCCAGAGGAGGGCCTCCGCCAGGACACCCGAGATCAGGCAACGCCCTGCCGCTGTGAGCACAAGAGCACACTGCGCAGCGGCGCGCGGCCGCGGCCGCACCGCGCGATGTAGGTGAGCACGGCGTTGAACGCGCGCGCCGCGTCCAGGTAGCGGCGCAGCTGCAGGTAGGAGAAGCCGCTGTAGTAGTACAGCGCGATGTTGCACCCTGCGCGCCGGGGGCCCCGCCTGAGCCTCCCAGCGGACGCGGGCAGGAGCACCTCTGCACGACTGCAGGACTCTCAGATGGTAGCAATATCTGGGCATAGCCTCCCACCCAGTGCAGAGACAATGTTTAAGATATATACCAGCGCAGGCTCACGCCCTCGGCTCTGCCAGCCCCGCGCAGCCGGCGAGCCTAGAGTGTGTGCTTGAGACATTTGACCTGTGAGCCCCGCACAAAGCAAAAAGACGCCACACGGCTGCCTGGCTGGAAGCCTGCCGGCACGCGCGAGGTGGCGTGGCAGAGCGCGGCGCGCGCCACGCCATGCGTGGCTGAGCGGAGCTGGCGCCCGGCACCTGCACCTGCCAAGCCGGCCACACGCCTGCGGCCTTGGGCACGGGCAGGCGCGCGCTCAGGCATGGGTCAAGCCGCAAGCGCAGATCTGCTGCCCCCAGGACCGGCAGGCGCGCGCCCGGGCGCGGGTCCCGGGCAGTTCGAGGCCGGGCGCGCGCCGGCCAGCTTGGGCGTGAAGAGGTGCGCGCGCTGGAAGGGGTGGATGGGCGCGAGCGCGGCGAGCGCGCCGCCGTAGTCGCCCACCAGCGTGTGCACGCGCAGCAGGCCCACCAGCGCAAAGTAGCCGACCATGCGCAGCACGTTGCTGCCCGCCTCGTAGCCCTCGCTCTCGTAGAAGCGCTCCATGCCGCCTGCGCGCGCGGCGGGGGCGGTTTTCTGACTGTCAGCACGAAGCAGCCCTGCAAAGCGCAGCACGTTGCTGCCCGCCTCGTAGCCCTCGCTCTCGTACAAGCGCTCCATGCCGCATGCGCGCGCGGCCAGGGGTGTATTCTACCTGTCAGCGCGAAGCAGCCGTGCTTTGCGCAGCACGTTGCCGCACGGCCTGCAGCCCTCAGTCTTACAGCGGCGTTACGTGCCGCCTGCGCGTGCAGCGGGGGGCGCTGTCACGACCCGCCCTTGCGAGGCAGCCTCGCCACGCGCAGTACACTGCTGCCAGCCCCCGAGCATCCGCACCCCGCGCCGCCCGCTGAGCAGGGCAGGGCCGCCCAGTAAAACGGCCCTCGCCTCCCACAACGCTGCGGTGCGTGCCACCTTTGCACGCCGCCCCTCAGCCGCCCTGTCGCAAACAAAGCCTTGCGCTCGCAGCCCTCGCAGGACTTGGTACACTAGGCGCGGCGCGCTGCCGCAAATACAGCTCGGTGCTCTGTGCTCAGCGCTCTATGCTCTGTGCTCCCAGCCCCAGCCCTTGCAGGGCTTGAGCGCACCAGGCGCGGCGAGCTGCCGCACAGGAGGCATCGTGCTCCCAGGGCTTGCAGCATCATGCGCACCGGGCGCGGCGAGCTCGGCGGCGATGCCGGACTTGTCGGCCAGGAAGCGCAGGTAATTGAGCACCGACAGCACCGACCACACGCGCTCGCACTGCCGCAGCGCCGCCAGCTCCTCGCCGCCGCGCGCGGCCGCCTTGCCGCAGAACTGCGCCCAGCTCTGGAACTGGTACACGAACTCGTCCACCATGTCCCACAGCCAGCCGTTCGGCAGCTGCGCACGCGGGGCCGCGCGCGCGCGTCAGGGCCGGGGCCTCGGCGCGACTGCCCTGCACTGCCGCGCCGCTCGAACATGCCCTTCATCTGGCGCCCAAACAAGTGCAAGGCTTGCCGTATTGCAGGCGTGTGGGCACCTACGCACGACTCTGGCTCTGAGGCTGCAGAAGAGTGCAGCAGGCGAGCTTACGAGCTCTGAAACCGCAGATGGGTGCAGCAGGCGAGCTTACGAGCTCTGCCAACCGGACTGCGGGCGCACAGCGACACTAACAGCCGGGAGCGCGGGCCGCGCGCCTGCATGTTGATGTTGGAGCTGAGGATGACGTTGAAAAGCGCGCAGTAGTTGTCCCACGAGTCGCACCGCTGCTCCAGCGTCGGCTGCACCGTGGCGTAGAGATGCCTGTAGTACATCTCCTGCGCAGCGCCCGGCGGGCATCAAGTCAGCCTCCCCAAGACGCAGCCCTGGGCACAGCTCACGCGCAGCACGGCGGGACTCGCAGCAAGCGCGCCTTGTACAGGAGGCAGAAGACATGGTCATGGTCGACGAGCTTGGCGATGTACTCCACTGGCGGCCACGTGGTGTTCTTGTAGAAGCGCTCGCTCAGCGTGGCGAAGGACACCTCGTACATGGAGAAGATTTCTCGGATGTTGCGCTCCCTGCGCGTTCCACGCTTTTTGCAGGGCCCGGCAAGCATAGCGCAGACCAGACTGTGCTGTTGTCACACATTGCAACGGCACATACGCCCTGACTATTATTGTAGCGCAAACATAAGGCGGAGCAGCGCAGCCGTCGCGCAAGTGGCAACTCTGTATTGCCACACAACTGGGCTGTTTGACGCGGTGCGCAGGCCTGCTGCAAGGCCTCGGGCCGCACCTGATATGCCGGTAAAAGTAGACGACATATTGCTTGATCAAGTCGGGTACGGTTGTGGCGTAATCAGCCGCAGCCGCCATCTCCCCTCCAACGCCCTGTGGGCTGACTGTGCACGCTAGCGCTGCGTCATATATGCACAGGCTTTACGCGCACGTGTAACGACAGCAAGCCTTCTGGTCTGCAGACTGCTGGGCCGCTGAGTTGCGCTGACAGGAGGTATCTCAAGCTTCTACGAAACGCAAAGGGGACACGCAAAGAGAGTGTCTGGGATGTTGCACCGGAACGGTGAAGCGCTTGGTGTCAACAGCCAAGTTAGGCGGCTGGGGTTTTTGCTTCTGATGGCCATCCTCTATAGCACCCGAAGTAGGAAGACTCACGTCCCGCAGGACTACGTGGCGTGTGGCTTTGCAGTACTATTGAGCAGCGCTGTACTTTATCCCCTTGTCAGGGATTGACACCCAGGCAGGTATGCCACTTTCATCAAAGGGGCAAAAGTTTTGACACGAAACCTATAAGCACATGCAAGGGACAACATGGACGCGCATTCTCAGACCCATTTCGCGCAATCTAGCGTCATATGCAAGGCCCGCACTATGTGACGCACTTCTCATGAGCGCATGTTTGCCAATTTTTCTTGACTGCAAATCAAGGCATAGCATGCATGCCATATGGCATCTAGGGCAGGTCAAGACGGCAATTCGTTGCAGACTGTTTTTGCAGGGCGAATTGCACTCCAAGCCTGGCACAGACAATGTCGTCTTCAGCCACAGAGCCACAGCCTGTCTGGTTTGTCCAGGCGCTTGGGTTTGATAGTGTGCATGCGCTGCTGGCGGCAGGCGGCCATGCGGTCCATGCACTGCTTTCCAGAGGACCCCTAGCTTGTTGCAATGAGGAACTCGCACAACTGAAGTATGCGGCAACTTGTGCATACAACGGTTGACTGCGCGCCCCGAACTGAAGTAGCCAAGCGTGTGCCGATGCTGCCTGCATTCCATGCACGCGTGCATGATCTGTGCGAGCAGCAAAGTGCTGCAGACAGCATGGCATGCACATCACTGTGTCTACTTCGCTCTCAGGCAGCACCGGCAGCGTCTTTCGCCTCAGCTCTATGCGCCTCTGCACCGCTTGCACGGCAGCTTCATTGCCCTCTCTGGCTGTATATTTGCGCAAACCTCACAGATGCAGCGCAGGCAATAATACCTGCGGCGGGCTGCTCCTCGGCGGCAATGGCTGCATATAGCATGCGCATGCTGCAAACGCATCAGTACATCTCACGCCTGTGCCAGCGCCCCTACAAATACCAGCACCACTGCAAAGCACCACATGCTAGCCTAGATGAAGACCCAGATCAAGTGGTGCAGGAACAGAGAAAGCACAAGCTCTCCTTCCCCAGGACTCAGGACTATAGCTTAAAATTTATTACTACCGAAAATGTGCATGCAACCCTTACTAGGGAAGCTTCGACCTGGACCACTCCAAGGAGAGCAACAACCATGTGATTGCAGCTATTTCCGCTTGCAGCTGAGTGCTGCAGGCTCACCCGCAAGCCTGCAGACCTGAACGCTCCCACACAACCACAGCGTGCACAGCCGCCAGCACACAGACACGCACGCAGCGACGTTGCACTATGACAGAGGCCGAGCTCCACGCGGAGCACCGCCGGGCGCTGCTGGCCTGGGACGCCACTCTGGACTGCGCCAGCCGCAACCTGGCCGCCAGCAAGAAGCTCAGCCGCGAGGTGGAGCAGGCGCTGCGAAAGATACGTGAAGGCCTGGGCGTCTTCAACGACTACTGGAACAAGACGCTGCAGGCGCCGGCGCGTCCTGCTCGTTGGCTGCGCGCTCCGCGGAGCGCGCGTTTCGGGATCGCGGGGCAAAGCAAGTGCACGGCTTTTCTGCAGGCCCTGGGCTGCCTGGCTGTCTCAGTGGCTAGGGACTGCGCTGCAAGACACGCGCAAAGCTTGCTCGCAACCACGGGGCGGCGCACACACCTGACAGCCAGCTACGAACTTCACACTTTGCATTGGTCTGAGCTAAGGCGTGTCTTTTGGCTGTGCAGGATGTCAATGGGCGAGACAAGTGGTTTCAGGCGCGCGCGTCCCCATACTGACCTGCACGTCACGCCATAGCGCATCAGAGCAGGTGAGCTGACAGCGCACACTGGCTGGGGTGGCGAAGGAGCTGAAGAAGGAACTCAAGAAACTACAGGCGCGTCTTCTTGACGGGAGTCTGCGTGGCATGCTGGCACATGCACGCAGCATGCTTATCTGCACATACTGCACGTGCAGCGCATGCGGGAGCTGGTGCGCGTGTGGGCCGCCGACCAGACGTTCCGCTCCATCTTCGAGCTGCTGGACACTGCGCGGCACCTCATCGAAACAGACATGGTGCGCAGTCCTGGCAGGACTTGCTGCATGCAGCAGACTGTGCAGTGCTGCGCAACTTTGATGATCAGGCATACATGGAGGACAGCCCCAGATTGTCTGGGAGGCACACGATCAGGTGACACCATAACAATGTTAAGCACGCAAGGGCCAGCCAATTTCGTGTCCACGTTGCTGAGAGTACGCAAGGCCCTGCATCACGCCAGAAGCATAAGCGGGCCTGCATGCACTACAAGTACGCAGGCAGCTGAAAACAGAAGCATTGCTGACCATTATTTGACCTGCAGCTGCATGCTTGCAGGAGCGCTGCAAGAAGTAGGACATGGGTTCACATTCTAGCTTGCGAAGCGCGTTTCCTTAATTCAGCCATGCAGGCATGCCTTCAGCAGCCACACAGCGATGCGCTCGCCGCGTGCGCAGGAGCGTTTCAAGGAGCTGGAGAAGGAGATCAAGATGAAGCCCTTTGCCAAGGCCGCCCTGGCGGCCTGCGCGCGCGACAAGGCCGACCCGGCCGCCGCGGCCAAGGCGGACGCGCAGGCGTGGCTGCGCCGCGCGGTTGCGACGCTCGCGGCGCAGAAGGAGCGCTACGAGGCGCGCTCGCGCCTGAGCTGCATGCAATCTTGCTCTGTGCAAACTTTCTCATATTGCATCCGCCGTTCCACGAGCTACACTTAAGACGGAGCAGACTGCAGCTGTCTTTCACGCTGTACAAATATGGCCTTTTAGCGATGCCAAATGACCTGTTTGAGCTGATGACATGGGCGCATCAGGTGACATGGACAAGGGGGATTGTAGCCTGGTTTGCGTATGTGGCATGTTGATGATGTTAATCCGGGGGGCGAGCGCACACGAGGCAGGCCGACCTGGAGGAGCTGGGGGCGGGCGGGGAGGGCAGGCGCGGCGGCAAGCCGCCGCCGCGCGCGCTGGAGCTGGAGACGCTCGAGCGCCGCCACGCGCTGCACATCGCGCGCGTGGAGCAGGTGCTGCGGCTGCTCGAGAATGACCAGGCGCGCCATGCCGCACTACGCGAACAGACTCATAACAACGGGCATCATCCCTGTCTTCTGCCACAGACATGCGCAACCCCAGGGTGAAGCTGTGCTGCAGGCTGGCAGTAAGTCAGGTTGCAACTCCAAGAAGCAGATTGCAGCTCCTGGTTAAGGAGATAAGCCTCGCATGCCTTGCGTTCCTGACTGTGTCTGGTATCGGTACGAGGTGTGCACTGGTGGATGCAGGGCGTCACCATGCAAGCAGCCGCGCAGGTGAGGGCGGAGGACCTGGACATGAACCTGAAGGACAGCCTGGAGCACTACCTGGAGTGCGCGGATGACCCCGACTTTGTGGAGGCGCGCCGCACCCTGCAGACCTGCCGCAGGCACCTGACTGCAGCAGGCTGAATGCGCGGATGACCCCGACATCGTGGAGGCGCGCTGCAGCCTGCAGCGTTGCCACAGGCACCTGGCTGCAGTTGTCCCAAGACAGCGTGCACTCTGCCTGCACGCCAAAGCACTCGCTGGGTGACATGCGCCTTGCTCCTGCAGGCTCGAGCCGGGCTGCACTGACATGCCATGGCCGCCACACGGCATCACACCACACTGCATCTGCCGCGCGCAGGATGAGATGATGTACGAAGGTCTGCCGCTGGCAGAGTGTGCGGACGTGGGCACCATGGCCGCTCGCGCCGCCGGCCGTGACGCGGCCACCGCGTCAGACTCCGGCGTGAGCGACCAGGCGCGCGCGTTGCGCGTGCCCCTCACCCCCTCGCGCCATCCCCTCTTGCAGTGCTGTGAGGGCTCGCTAGGCAATTTTGACAACATGCTAGAAAGCATTAGAGCATGGAAGCATGAGAGAGAGTCGCATGACGCAGCGTATCTTGACCGGCAACTTCTGTCTCGGAAAAGGCATACGCTGGTCCCGAATTGCATGCAACTGGGGGAAGCAGAGCACTGACTCACCAAGGTCAGCGCCGACCAAGCACGCTTGGCAAACAGGGCTAATCTGACAGCAAGCGCAACAGGAGGACTCTCCAACTGGCCCCCGCCTTTGGCGGAGCGGCACGCAAGAGGCTGGTGGCGTCAGGGCAGCGCTGGCGGCGGCTGACGAGCGGGGCAGGATCAGAGCTGCACGCGGTGCGCTTTACTTGACAGCGCTCCCGCGCTCATGTGACGGGTGTCCTGCTGAGCATCGGCAAACGCTGACTGCAGCGCCTCCCAGCTAGACCTGTCGAAAGATGTCATGGGGTGGCAAGTCAAAGTATGCGCATTCCCCACGTTTTCGAGTATGGTTGACATGGCACCGAGACCAGGACGTGACAGAGAGTAGCGTGACATGGGAGCTCTCATGGCAAGCTTGGGTCAGCACCTGCGCCCACTTGCGCTTCGCACAGCCCCATGGTCTGCATCCACAGCCCTGCCAACCAAGGTTTGCCGGCGCGCCAGACCCCGCGGGCGCGGCGAAGGCCAAGCCGGCGCGCAAGCAGGCCGGGCGCGCGCGCGCGCAGCCGCCGAGCGGCGCGCCGCCCGCGCGCCTCCTGCCCATCCGCGCCGCGCGCGCCGCGCCCGACGCGGCCAGCGCCAGCAGCCCGCCGCCCGCAGGCGCGCCTCCTGCCGGATCACGCATGTCACCTCACCTGTGCCGTGCGCCACTGCAGGATGCATCAGGCGTCAGTGAGCGCGTGCGCCGCACTTGCTACAGCTCACCGCTCACACGCCAGAGCCGCCCAACACGGCATCTGGCTTACACGCCAGAGCCGCTCACTGTGCAGGCCAGCTCCGCAGCGTAATGCGCTCCATGAGCGAGGCTGGCGGAAGCCATGTCGTGCGCACTCTGGGCGCGCAGGCTTGGCAAGCGCATGTGCCTGATGAGCTGTGCTGCCGCTTGAGCAGCAGGTTGAAGTTATGCGACTGCAGATGACGAGCCATGCGCGCCTCCACCTTGACCATTCACGCCACAGGAGGCCGGGCCTAATGCACACGTCCTCTGGTCTGCGCAGGGCCGGGCAGCCCAGCGGGCGCGGCGGGGCAGGCGCTGCCGCCCACGCCGCCCACGCCGCGCACGCCGACGACGCAGACCGGCGCGCCAGCTGCTGACCTGGCGCAGCCGCCGCCGCCGCCGCTGCCGCCGCCTCCGCCGCCCGCGCCGCCATCATTCGCCGAAGCTGCACGCGGGGCTCCTGCGCGGCCGCCCGCGCCCCTGCCGCCGCCCCCGCCGCCGCCGCCGCCCCCGCCGCCGCCGCCGCCGCCGCCGCCACTCATGAGGTCGCGGCCGCTGCCGCCGCTGCCGCCCCCGCCGCGCTCCGGCAACGCAGGCCCCGGCCAGCCTCCAATTTCCGAGAGCATGCCCATGCACGGCGCAGACTCAGAGGCGCCGACGGGCTGGCGCCTGCGCGCGCTGGGCGCGCCCGCGCGTGCCGGCGTCGCGGCCGCCGCGCCGACCAAGGCAGCGGCGGCGGGGCAGCCCCAGTGCTCTACGCCCGCCGCGCCGCCGGGCCTGGGCCAGCAGCGCCCCGCGGCAGCCCAAGACGCCGGCCCGGGGAAGGACCTGGCCCCGGCGGCGCCGCCCATGTCCAAGCGCCAGATGAAGGCGGCGGCAGCGGCCGCCGCGCGCGCCCCGCCGCCGCCCAAGCTCATTGACTGCATCGCCTGGGCGGACCTGGACACGCGCGCGGCCGCGGCGGCCGCGCCACCGCCGGGCTCGCCGCCGCCCAGGGCGCGGCCGCCGCGCGGTGCGGCGCCGGACCTGCTCGGGGGCCCCGGCGCAGGCGCGGGCAGCCCGGCGACGCCGGCAGCGCCCGCGCACGCGGGCGCCGCCACACCCGGCGCGCCCAGCAAGAGCAGCTCCAGCGCGCAGGGGCTGCTCGCGTCGCCCGCGGAGGGCTTCGCCGAGGGCTTCGCCGAGGGGCTCGCGTCGCCCCGGGTGCAGACGGGCGCGCGCCGCGCCGCACTCGATTTCCCCATGGACGCCGTGACGGGCATGCCGCAACGGCAGCCGGACTTTGCCGGCGACGGCCAGGGCTTCCAGCGCGTACCCGGGCCGCTGCCGCCGCCGCCGGGGCTGCTGCGGCCGCGCAGCTCGGGGGCTTCGGGGGGCTCGGCGGCGTCGGCATGCAGCCTTGCGCCGTGGCTGCTCGCGAGCTCGCCTGCCGCCTGCGCCAGCGCCGGCGGGGCCGAGCGGGCGGCGGCGGCCGCCGGGCTCTTTGACGACGCCGACATGGCCACGCTCGCGCCAGAGGGCGACCTCAACGCGCGCGGGCGGCCTGCGGATGGCGAGCGCGCCGGCGGCGCGCAGACGCTGTGGGGTGCGCGACCAGCTCTGAGCTGTAGGGCTAGGGTAGGCAGGCAGCCGGAAATCGGTCATGGTGAGCATATGGTGCGGGCCACTGCACCGCATGCCTGCACGGCCTCATCGCCGCGCCGCAGTGCTGTGCTAGGTGTAAAGCATGCCAGGGCGCCTGCGCCTGTTTGTGGCTGGTGACCTGGCGAACAATCATTGCGCTCCCCGATCTGCCAGGCTCACAGTACTGTGCACGTCTCCTGACTGTCTCCTGACTGCATGCCTGCACGTCCTGACAGACGCGCTGTACGCCTCGGCAGCCCTGGGCGCGGCGCAGCCGCTGCCGGGCAGGCACGCCGACGAGTCGGACGGTGCGCCTGCTGCTGCCCACGTGGGGCAGGCCACGCGCGCGTCTGGCGCCCATGTGTCGTGCGCCATAAGGAGCTTGTGCAACGTGCCTGTTTGACCAACACAGTGTAATCTTGGTTTCATCTTTTCATCTGAATGGCGGTGAGGCATCTGCGCCTCTTAGCCACCTCGGTCGGCAGGCGCGATCAGGCCGGGCCCCGACCGGGGCGCGCCGGGCGGCCTGGCATCCCGCAGCGTCACGCTGGAGCTGGAAGGCGCGCTCGCAGACCCTGGCAGGCTCTTTGCTAACCTGTGCCCTAAGCCCTATAGGGTTGCCGGGCGAGTTGTCCGCAGCTTCCAGCGCCTGGCTGGTCAAGCCCGTCTAATCTGTGATCTGAGGCATAAGACATGCGGGCATGCGGGTGCGCTCGCGCTTGAGCCTCTGCGAGCTTGTCACGGCCTCACGCGCGGGCGGCAGCCGCCTTGGCGGCCGCCGAGGGGCGCGCTGGCGGCCAGGCCGGGCACCCGCAGCCGCAAGCCCGCGCGCCGCTGCAGGAGCTGCGCCGCGCCGCCAACCATGCACCGCCGGGCACGCGCGCGCTGTCTGTCCGGCGGGGCATCATGCGCAACCTTGCGCGTCATCACGGGCACATGTATCTATGCGTTGATGTATTTGTTGGCAGCAATTGTTGCAGAACAGTGCAACACTTCTGATGCGTGGCAAGGATGCAAGGCGCCGTGCCACCCTCGCTCAGGTTGTGTGGCGGGGTGCAGGCCTGGCGCAGCCGGCCGATGCGGCGGCGCGCGCAGCCAGCTGCCTGCACGAGCAGGCGCACGTGCTGCGGCCCTCACGCTGCTTCGAGGCGCTGCCGCCCTTCACCATGGTATGAGCCCTGGTCCTGACGCACACTCAGCAGGAGGTTCAGCACCTGCCGAGTGGTGTTGGGTGTTGCCTTTCCTGAACCATATCAACAACAACAGAGAGCGGTACTCGACAATGCAGGCCCTACATGTTTTGCCAGACGCAAGCGGCCAACACAGATCACCAGTCCTGGGAACGCACTTGCCACAATGCCGAGCGCGCTTCAGACCTGACACGCCGCCACCGCCTGCTGGACGATCCGTGACGTTGCTTTATGTTCAGGAGCCGTCCGCGCCAGACGAGCTCCACGCCGCCACGGAGCGCTGGCTGCAGGAGCAGCCGCGCGCCGGCCGCGACACGCTGGCCGCGCTCGCTGCGGCTGCCGCAAGCATGTGTGCAGCTGGCCAGTGCCTTGCATGTGTCATGCATGTCTTCCCACCATGTGGCACCGCTTCCCGCCAGGCGTGCCATTGGAAAGATGCCTTGTTGGCGGCTCTCGTTCTGCTAATCTGCATGGGACCGAAACGCCTGATTGCAGCGAGCAGCCGTTCTCTGTGTTGCATGTCCTCATTGCAGCGAGCAGCGGCGTTGTCGTCCTCCATGTTGCACGCTTTTGCTGCCATTCCGTGGACGTATGCATGTGCTCAGGCGCATGCTGCCCATGCTGACAAATCTCAAGCCACTGGACGAGTGGCAAATGATAGCACTGTTCTCCGCCGCGCAGGCCCCTGGACTCGGACAGAGCGTACGTCGCCTCGGACGCAACGGCGCAGCGCTTTGCGGCCGGCGAGGCCATCAGCGTGCGCGAACACCTCCGCCCGCGCACGCCAATGGCTGCCACGTTCGGCGTTGCGCCCGCCAGCTACCCGTCGCACCCGCGCGATGTGCCGGTGCGGCCTCCGAGCGGTAGCCTGCTTGGCTTGCGGCTCTAACCCAACAGCACACCTTAAGTGAGCGTTGACTCGCGATGACGAGCGGTGCAATGCTCTGCAGTGTTTCCCCACGCCACCCTACCCTACTCGCTGCAACCTGCACAAAGCACATTGCTCGTCTGGCCTATTGAACCGACTCCTAGGCCGCACGCGTCCTGCCTATAAGAACATGGTCCCAATGCAGCGGCACAGCGCAGGCTCTGCATCATATTGCTCAACGCAAACATGCGTGCTGCGGAAGGTGCCTGACCTGGTGCTGCCCGCTGACTGGTGCGCAGGCGGTCGTCGACGCGCCAGGCTTCTTTGAGTTCGTCGGCGCAAAGATGGGCGCCAAGCCCGACATGCTCTTCTTCGCGTTCTACTGCCAGCCGGTGCGCGATCCCTAGCCCTAAACCTATTGGCGCAAAGATGGCGCCAAGCCCAACATGCTCTTCTTCGCGTTGTACTGCCAGCCGGTGCGCGCTGCTCGGGGTAGGTACAGGGGTATCTAACCTATACCCTACCCTAGTGACCCATATTGCAGCGTGCATGTGTGCGCCATGAAGCATTGCGCACATGCTCGCTGCACCAGCACCCCTTCGGTGCATGCTGTCTCGGCCTTGGTTCCTAGCTGCACACCTGGTGTTTTTGAGCGCTGCACTCAGAGGCGTTCTCGCAGGTTCCTAGGTGTTGGGAACGACCCCAGCCTTATGCAGCGGAGCTGTCATCCCCGCCCCACATGCATGGTGGAGTTGTCATATCTTTTACGCTTGGAAGAAGACCACAAGTGAAGGCAAGGTTGTCATGAATCTGCCTCGTACACCCTGCAACGCTCGACGCCTAAGGCATGCCTTTGCAGCCAGTCCCGCGCTAAGGCGCTCGCGGCCGCGCGCAGGGCACCAAGCAGCAGGCGGCGGCGGCGACCGCGCTGCACAGCCTGAACTGGCGCTACCACGCGGAGCGCCGGCGCTGGTACCACTGGTCGCCCCAGTCGCCCAGCGCGCCGCAGGTCCCCCCGCGAGGCCCCCCTTGTTGCCCGCCCGCCCCCTGCCTGCTGAGCGCCTGCGCCGCGTGTCGGCGAGCGGGCGCCCTTGCAGCGCGCATCGCAGCCTGGCAAGCGCAGGCATGCAAAGCACCTGAGCCGGCATGCTCTTCTGGACTTGCCATGTGGATGCAGGGCGAGCTCTTGCTGGCCTGCCTGCGCGCTTGCGCGGGTCTGCTCGTGACCCGTCTGCCGGGTGCATGCTGCTCCACTCCGCCGCGCCGCTGTCCCAGGCTCAGGCCGCCTGGGGTCCTTCCAATCACATGTCCCATACCCTGTCCGCTGCATGCAGGGGCGCCTGCAGTACTGGGACGAGCGCCTGGGCGCCAAGGGCGGCTGGTGCGCACACCCCTTGCAGGATGCATGACACAGGATCTTTCAAGAGCTCCAGGATCTCTCTCCTGCCGACGCGCGCCGCTGCGCGCCGCTGGCGCCTGTCGGCCGGCCGCGGCTGACCGACACAGGTACATAGGATGTATACATGATGTACACAGGACACATGACTCATTTTCCTGGACCGGCTTTCTGTCTGGAGGATCCGCTGCAGCTCGCTTTCTCCGAGTCTGCAAACACACCGCTCGTGGCGGGGCAGGAGCATGCGGGACGCGCAGCCGGGCTTCCCCTTTGACGCCGCGCCCGCGCTGTGAGCGGCCGCCCGGCCAATCAGCCTGGCAGGGCCTGGTCATGACAGGGTGCTGTGCATCCCCGCCTTCGCTGTCTTGGCGTCCGTCCTCCTGCTTGGGCGTACAATGATGGACTTGATGAGTAATGATGCTCTTGTCGGCGTGCAGCAGGCAGGCCGTGTCTGTGACTGTGGTGGGGCCCCAGCACAAGAACCGCTCGGCAACACTAAAGCTGTGTCTGTAAGTCTGGTGGGGCCCAGCGTACACAACCGCTCGGCAGCGCTGCGGCCAAACGAGCGCCAGACGCAGCGCGGCCGTGGGAACACGCAACATCTGCACACTCGAACATTGCCTGGCCCACAGCAGGCCTACACGTCCAGCCCTAGCAAGAAGACTATTTGCAAAGCACACCTCCTGCTCACCTGCGAGCAGCGCCAAGTGCGCGAGAAGCATCATGCGATGCTCAATACCGCAGCCATGAAGTGCATACTTTGCTCTACCTACTGCTGGCCTACGCACATACAAACCAAATCAAATGCAAACAGGGGCAAATCACAGTCTTGTCCCGGCAGACCCCATGGCCCGACGGGATCAAGAGGTGCATGAATGTGCGCGGAGGGGGCTGCTTGCCAGAGATGATCAAGTCGCCTGAGACGCACAGCATGGGGGTCGCTGGACCGCAGCAAGCACGCTCTCAGGGACAAGGGATACGGCTGCGGCGTTGCGCGGCAGGTGCGTGTGCAGAGGGGCGCGGCTGCGGCCATGCGCGGCCAGGTGCATGTGTAGAGCTGCACACTGGGCGCCGCCCGGGCAAGCATCTCATACGGATTCATCGGCGCACTGTACACCTCGCGTCACGTCGCTTCACGCGCCTGGGCGCTGCTCGACGCCTGCTCTGCTTGTGCTTTCCATCGCTGCTCCGCTAACTGGTTGTCCTCAAATGCTGCCTGCGCAGCCACACGAGCAAAGTCACGTTGCACGGAGACTGTGTGGGCCGGCCAGGCAATGAAGCGGCGGGCGTGGCATTAGCAGCCTCCCCGTATGGAGCAGCAACACACCTCAATATACTGAGGGCCGCCGCTCTCTTCGCGGCCAGCCCGCTCGCCGGCAAGCGCCTCCGTCGAGCCACCGCCGCCGCCGCCTGCCTGCCAGCCCTGACCCGCCCCGCCGCCATCGAGGCCGCTGCCGGCATCGCCGTCGCGCGCGTGCGCCGGCTGCGCCTTGCCGCCGTCGGCAGCGGCCTGGCCGGCCGCCGCGCGCGCCTCCAGGCGCGCCGCGCGCTCGGACAGCCACTGCAGCTCGTCGGGCGTGGCCGGCGAGAGCGCCGCGCCCAGCAGGATGCCGAGGAGGAACACCATGCAGTACGCGGGGAGCACGTACTATGCGCGCAACATTGTGTCAGTCAGGGCTGCAACGCGGGTCGCGCGGTTGGCGCAGGGGAGCCGTTCGTTGCGGACGCACTGCTAAAGGCACGTGCCGGGGCTCTGAGAGCCAAGTGGAAGGGCGACTGCCTTGCGAGGGCGAACACGCGCCTTGAACGGCGTGCGCAGGCGGCCCGCCAGCGTGCCGCCAGGCCTGGCCACCATATGGCCCTCGCTGCTGAACTGCCAGTCGGCGAAGCGCGCGTCACGCAGCGACAGGCGGGCGCGCGGCTCTTGCTCGGAGGTGCTGTGCGGGCCCATGCGCTGCCTGCGCTGCCAGTGGTGCGAGCGGTAGGACTTTGTGCTGCGGACTGGCCAGCACATACAGGCCCATAACAGCACACAGTAAAGTGTCATTGCAACGTATTGACAGGAAGAGCGGCACGTTGCTGAGCCAGTACATCAACCGCTGCGGCACGTTATTCATGGCGGGGCTCCGCACCGCGGCTCGTGGAGTGTGCCAGGTGCTGTGATACAACGGACTATTGCAATACGTCAGTACTCGGCAGAGCGCAGTGAGCCACTGCACAAAATGTAGCTGTTCAGGCGAAACACCACGGCGCAAACAAGCAGCAGGCTAGCTTGTATCTGGCGCTGGATATATGTTTTAAGTATTGGTCAGTATAATACGGCTACACACGCAGCCGTAGCGCAGCTCTCTCAAAAGTCCGACACTTTTCCCGCTTGGTGGCTTTGATAGGGTGTTTGGTAGGGTATATGGTTACTACTCGAGTGAAGTTCGGCAAGCGTGACCGCTTCAGTGATCCTGAAGTAAAAAAAGCGTCAGAGCGTCGTGCAGCGTTTCCAACGACAGCCCTCGTGAAAACGAGAGTGCAAACCGCTCGTTGTGCTCCACAAAACAAACAACGCTCTTGTCAAGCACAGCAAGGCTGCTCTGCGGCAGGACGCGGCACTGCCCGTGCCAGCCAGGACCGCGGTCTGTAGGATGAGCAGCCGGTAGGCTTGCAGCCAGGGACCGCCGGGGCTGCGCTCCCGTCGGGGGTCGTGGTTTTTTTAAAGGCCGAGTGCGCCGGCTCTCTTCGTTTGCTGAGCACCGAGCCTCCTGCCGCAGTGCATGCGAGGCATATAATATGTGCTAGCTATGTCTGACGCGCGGAGGTCGCGTGACGCAGGCCCAGATCGATCGGAGGCGAAGGCCGCGTTCAGGCAACGCCCAGGCGGTAGTTGGCGAAAGGCCGTCTGAAATGTCTGACTCAGAGCTGCGCGCGGCCTTCCGGCAAGCAGTCGAGCGCGCAGAGCAGTCCCCAGGTGCCCACGGCCTCCTGTGCTTGCAGCTGTGCCTGCCGCTCCCTTATGCATGCGCCGCACTGCGGCAGAACGCTGCTGCGCTCTCAGGCCTGCTCCTGCGCTGCAAGCCTAGCTCACGGTGTGCGTTTGCTGCTGCGCAGCAGGGCCTGAGGAGGAGCCCATCCCGCTCGTGGAGGTGCACCGCACGCCGAGCAATGGCTCCTGGCTCGGGATGGTGCGGCGGCGCATCACTGGGTCTGCTGAGGACGGCGAGGCCGCTGACCTCACAGTGCGCCTCGTCTCGCTGCCCAAGGAGCGGCAGTCGGGCCGGGGCTCCGCGCTGAAGGTGCGCGCTGTGGGCCGGCCCTCCCCCCTCAGGCTGCCGAGCCTTGCAGCAGCCAGGTAGTGCGTGGGTTTGTACGCGGGGCTCGGCCGGCTGTGCAGACGGGCTGCTTCGGCTGTGCAGACGCGCTGTTTGGCGGGCGCAGCCTTGGCGCGCACGCACCCAGGCACCCGTGCCAGAGGCGGCGTCACCTGTCTGTCCCTTGCTTGTGGCAGCGCACTGTCTTTGCCAGTCCATGCCTGCATTCGCCAGGGGGCGAGGTGCCTGCCAGGAGCGGCGTCGCACGACCCCCTGGGCCCCGCCTCTGCGGCGGCGCCGCCAAGCATGCACCTCTGCCGGACCGCGCTGAGTCCGTGCGGCGACGGCTGCGCAGGCAACGCTGGTGCTGGCGGCCGTGCTCCTGGTCTGGCTGGTCGGCCTGAAGATCCTGGACCAGCCGCGCTTCTCGCGCACGCGCGGCCACGCGTACGCCGTGCGCACGCTGGACACCCTGTACGACGTCAGCACCGGTGCGCGGCCTGGACAGGCTCCCCCTGGCACGGCAACGGGGCTGCAATAGCCCGCCTGTGTGACAATGTGCTGGAGGACAGCCGGGCATGCACTTGTCCCTGCGCCTTGGCTGCGCGGGCTGGCAGGCATGTGGGGATGCTGATGCGGCCGTCTGCAGTCCATACTTTCCGCGAGTCTGTAGCTGGCTGCGGGTTCCCCTGACAATGCATCGGCCGGCGCGCAGGGCTGCCGTACGCGGCGGCCGACACGGCGCGCTACCTGGCGGGGCGCACCAGCGCGGGCCTCAGCAGCGCGGCGGCGCACCCGGCGGCCGGCCAGTTTGCGTCCTCGTTCACGTCAGCGCGGCGGCGCCTGCTCTCCGCAGTCGACGACGTCTCCGAGGAGGGCGCCGTGGGTGCGGGCTGGCGGCGCCGGCTGGCCGGCCTGATCGGCGGGTCCAAGTTCGGGACGCTGGGCGGCGGGGAGGCGGCGGAGGAGCGCGCGCCCGTCATGGGCGTGCTGGGCAACCCGACCACCATGGCCAACCCGGGCGTGCAGACGCAGGCCGGCGCGACCTCGGCCGGCGCGGGCGCGCTCGACTCGGGGAGCACGGGCAGCACGACGAGCGTGCCGCTCGGGTTTGGTGTGGGCGCCAAGGTGGGCAGCATGCCCGGCGGCCAGAACGTGCCGAGCAGCGGCGTGAGCAGCGGCGTGAGCAGCGGCCTGGCCACGAGCGGCACGAAGTCCTCCAGCGTCGCAATCACGCCCACATTTGAGAACGGTTTTATGAGCAGCTCCGGGGCGACGGGCATGACTGGTGCGACCGTCGGCAGCTCGGCGGCGACCGGCACAGGCGCAACGCCGGGCGTGAGCGCGGGCACCATGGGCGCCGCCACGGGTAGCACAGGCACCACAGCGGGCAGCCTGGGCGCAGCCACGGGCAGCACGGGCAGGACGGGCAGTACCGCGGGGAGCACAGCGGGGAGCACGGGGATCACGGCTGCGAGCGGATCGGGCCCGCGCTCGGTGCCGGGCGTGACGGCCGGCGGCAGCTCGGCGCTGGGCGGCGGCTCGGCCGTCGGCGGTAGCACGTCCACCAGCGCGACGGTCAACCAGGGCACCGGCACCGATCGCAGCACGATGCTGGCGCCCGGGCTGCAGGGGACGCCCGCGGCGGGCGCGCTCACAGAGCAGCAGTCGCAGCTGCAGCAGGCGGCGACTGGGCTGCAGGCGACGCCGGCGGCGGGCACGGTGACGGCGCAGCAGCCGCGGCAGCAGCAGCAGGCGGCGGGGTTTGCCACGGGCGCCGGCACGGGTGGCGCCACGGGCGTCGCCACAGGTGCCGCCACGGGCGCGGCCACGCAGGCGACGCCGGGTCCGTACAGGCAGAACACGCCAGCCAGCGGCGTGAAGAGCGGCTTTGCGTCGCTGGGCGGCGCGTCCAGCGGCGGCGCGACCAGCGCGGTCAGCGGCACTGCCATGGACAACTTCGCTGCTGGGCGCAGGCTGCTGCGGCATTAAGCACGGCAGCCTTAGGTACTTGTGCAGGTATAAGCGATGCTCAGGCAGTGGTGAGGGCTGCTGAGGGCGGCAGCACCGCAGGGATGCCTGTTCTTAAGTTAAGTTTGGAGAGGAACAATAAGCGGCTGAGGGGTGGCGCGGCATGAGCGCGCGCTGGTCGCTGCGCGTTCGCATGCGCTTTTGTGACCCGCCCCTGACAGGGTTTCCAAGCCCGGCCATGTCGGCCCCGGTGCTCCAACGTGTTTTGGCGGTGCCCACATCCTGCAATTCCGGCCTGTGTCATATTGACTGCCCCACCTGGTCCTCTGGACAACTCCATGCTGCCGATAGCGACAGCTGTGCCATTTAGTCATTTAGTACACACTGATATCTGAGCAGACCAAGAATTGTACCCAGCCGGTCGCCCTGCTGGCGCCTCGCATGCATTGGTGTGAGAGGCGGTTGCTAGTGGACGCTTGCATGTGCATTTCATCTCGTGTAAGCATCGTGGTTCACAATTATGACATCAGCTGCTGCTCCAGCTTCCGCACTCGGCTGCAGCAGGAGATGACAGACCGCCAAGGATAGTTCATGTGGCGTGTCAATTGCAGGGGAGCTCACCCCGGCGCTGGACCGGGGTACATCAATGGAGGGCCCTTCCCTCAGCTCGAGCGGCTGATATCGAGCGATCAAGTGCACTGCCCCTCGAGCAACATGGCTGCTACGGCGCTTGCATCGCAGCCGGCAGGCGCAGCCGCGGTCCAGCCATGCAGGCGCAGCGCCACAGCGCGGCCGTTCCAGCCCCGCGCGGGGCGCCGCGCGCACCTGCACGTCGCCTGCCAGGCGGCGCAGGAGCCTGCCGTCCTGGCAGTGACGCGCCGCACGGCTGCCGCAGCGCTCGCCGCGCTGCCGGCGCTGCTCCTCACGCCTGCAGGCACGGCGGCCGCCTGCTCTGTGCCCCGGCCCTGGCAACCTCGCGCTGTCCATGTGCCGGTGGCGGGTATCCTGGCTGTGATGCCGGCTCTCCAGGCTGTGATATCCTGGCCGAATGCTCCTGCAGCGGACGCGCAGCGGCTCATGACGTGCTGCAGTGACGCAGCACTGTGCGCTGTGGCATCCAAGCCAGAAGAGTATCGCTGCTTGTGCGCGTGTGCGTCCGTGGCTGAAAAGGCAAAAGTTTATGGCCATGGCCACTCCCTGCATCGGGTCCGCCCTGCGCCAGGTCCCAGAAGGGGGTGCCTGTTGTGCTTGGGAGCGCCAGGCTAAGCGAGCCGGACGGCGTTGGGGCCAGAGTGTACTGCCCAGCCACGTGCTCGCGTGCATTGGGACCGCGGCATGTGTACCCTGCCCTGCCGCAAAGTCTGCTGCGCTGCTCGCGTGCTCAGTGCGGCACGCTCCGCGCAGCGCGCGCGCTCATCCCCGACGATGACGATGAGGAGCTGATTGAGAAGGCCAAGGCGAACCGCAAGCTGCGGCTGGCCAGCCAGAAGGAGGTGGAGGGCGAATTTAAGAAGTCGGGGGGCTTCGCAGAGGGCGAGGCGCGCCTCCCTTGGGTCACACGCTCCCTTGGGTCACGCCGAGGCCGCCCCGCATCTGTTCTGCGCGACGACCCACGTCTGTGCAGAGCATGTTTGCTGCTCTGGTCTCTGGGACGGTGCTTTCATGTAGTGAGCCCTTGCTGCACTGCCCCTTTACATTGGCTCGCCTTTGCCCGGCAGGTCGTGGTAGTGCAGCGTGCGGTGAACAAGCTGGCGCGCTCGGGCGAGGCGCTCGCGGCCGGGGACCTGCCCACCGTGGCCGCCACCGTCACGTGGGTGGCCCTCCCGCCACACTCTTGCCCTACAGTAAGAAAGGCGTCTCGACACTGTCCTCTGTATGTTGCCATGGTAATGCGGCTGATGGCTTTTACTCTGGGAAGCTGTGGACTCGCAAATGCCCGAGGAGCACTCTTTGCTGTGCACGCGCAAGCGACACACGGAGCTGCTCACCGGCAGACGTGCGCTATCCTGTGGACACTGTGTCCGCAGCTGTGTGGCACCGGTGGGGCCGCGAGGCAGGGCGGCAGCTCTGCACCCACACAATTGCAAGGCAGCGTGTGAAGTGAGCCGTGGCTGGCGCGGGTGCAGCAGCGGAGCGTGGGTGGCAGAGCTCGAGAAGGCCGCCTCCGGGCTCAGCACCAGCGACGCCGCGCGCGACTCCGTGGGGCCCGTCATGCAGGCGCGCGCACCCTTGGCGCCCACGCCTGTGTGGCGCCTGTCATGCGGCCACTTTGACACTCCCCAGAGCAAACCGCTTGGACGATAGGCTCTCTGCTGCTGCGGATTACGGGATTTGGCCAGCAGGCCAGGGGTACCCCACGCCTGCGCAGAGAAGGGGTGCGGGATGAAGGCCACCTGTGCGCCGGACGAGCCTGTTATTGAAATGAGTCATCCAGCAGCATGTGAGCACCAGAGTTTGCAACTAGGGAGGCGCCTGGCAGAACGCTGCCGCGCATGTGAAGTGCCTCAGGACAACCTCCGTGCGCAGTCCCTGACGCGATAGGCTCCAGCGCCCCTTACCACCTGAGGATAATGAGCGCGCCGCTGCGTCCGGCCCTGACTGCCGCTGACGGGCTGGGTAGCACCGGCGCAACATGAAAAGCAGGTCACCTAGCATGTACATGGTGTCTGCGCGGGCTGCTGCTCGGGTGGGGCCTGCGCAGGCCGCTGCTCGGTGGGGTGGGCGGGGCTGGGGGGTGGGGGAAAGGGGAGGACGGCAGCCCCTCACGCTTACATGCTCCGCGCATGCGCCGCCGGCCTAAGCCGTACCCTAACCCTAGCACGCCGGCAGGGCATCAATCAGCTGGGCGAGAACGCCAAGAGCGGCGCGCTGGAGGACGCCAAGCGCTCGTTCGTCACCTCCGTCTCCGCGCTGCAGTCCTGGGCGGAGACCGCCGGCATCGCGGGCGAGCTCAAGGGGCTGTGAGCGCGCCGCGCGCTGGGCACCGCCACACTGAAGCGAACGGCCGATGCGGGCTCACCTGAGCTCCTCGCGCCGAAGCATTCTTTGGGAGTCAGCACATACTTGGCAGAATGTGTCTTGCTGTGCCGGCGGGGGAGGCTGGTGAGCCAGCCGGGGAGGCTGGGCAGCGACGGCTCAGCAGCCTGTCGGGGGCGGGCGAGTACATAGATTTATTGGCGGCACCGGTATGGGCAGGCCAGGCGTGAGGTCCCGGGTAGCAGGTGATGCAGGCGCTGTCTGCGCCGCAGTTTGTCCAGTTTTGTGAGGGGTGTGATTAGGCGCAGGTGTCGTGGACCCCCGCCCCTTACGTATCGTCCATTGGGTGGTCTGGTTGAGTTACAGGCAGTGAGGCCTGGGTATGATCATTCTGAGGCGGGTGGGGGTGTGAAGCCGGGCCATCCTTCAGTGCGGCGGTAAGCACAGTATGCTAGTATCAGGCGCAAGCATTGTGCTCACACTGTAAGTATTCCAGCAAGTGCTCCAGGTCCAGCCAAACAGAGGCGGCGGCGGCAGCTCCAGCCGCGACTGCCAGCACGCAAAGCTTGAGCCTGCAGGCGCTGCAGCGATGGCGCGCCAGGCGACCTGCTCACTGCAGCTTGCCGCCCAGCCAATGGTACCGCTCATGGGTCTGTTTCCCGAGGCAGACAAGCTGCACTTGTGTCAATGCTAAGCCGAGCGGTGGCGTGGGCCAACACAGGACAGCGACTTTCATCCTTCCGAGCCCCTGGTGGCGACGGGCGTCATCACTGGCCGGTTGCACGTGCTGCGCTACGACCCCGGGGCTGGCGGGGCGCCCCTGGAGCAGCGCCTGTCGCTCAAGGCGCACACGGAGTCGTGCCGCTCGCTGCGCTTCACCCCGGACGGCGCTCTGCTCCTGAGCACGTCTGCAGACAGGTGCGCGCCTTCCTGGGACTGCCTTGCAGCTTGTGTTGTGCCCGCACGTCACCTGAACACGAGGCCACCCTCGTGCTTTGGACCTGCAGGAGCAGGAGCACCACAGCCGCCTGCGGCGCTGGCCACCCCCATACAGCTTCACAGTGCAAGTGAGACATAGGCGCAGCCAGGGGCGAGGCTGCAAGCGCCGCGCAGGTCGCTGCTGGCGGTGGACGTGCAGTCGGGCAAGGCCGCGGCGCGGCGCAGCAACGCGCACGGCGCGGCCATAAACCGGCTGCTGCCGCTGTCGGAGACCGCGGTGGCGTCCGGCGACGACGACGGCGGGCTGCACCTGTGGGATACGCGCCAGGCGCGCCGCGCCGCGTGCGCGCACCAGCGTGCCCCCACCTGACGGCGGCCTGCCACCGCCCGTTCCAGGGCCTCGCCAGCCCCTGGAGCGCCGCGTCCGGCACTCGGCGGCGGTGCGCGTGCGGCTGCTGCCATGTTTCCAGGCTGCGGCGCCGCCTGACCGCGTCGGCAGGCGTTGCGGCGCGTTGAATAGGGAGCGCTGAGGGCACCAGGTCTTGCCTCACGCTCTCAGCCACACATGCAGCTGGGCTAGCCGGCAGCCGTGTGCTGCTGTCCCAAGCATGCTGCACCACACGCATTCTGATCGAAACCAGGTCCACTGTCTTTGGTGCAGCTGCGCTCTGGGCCGGGCACCCTGCACCAGGCTGCCAGGCCGGTGCAGGGCCCAGCCTGCGCTCCGCGCCGCCGCGGCGCGAAAGCCCGCCAGGCCGCGTGACGGCGGCGCGCGCGCTGCGCGCCCGGCAGGCGGGCCCGACGGCCCAGCTCGCGCCGCACGCGGACTATGTGGCAGACCTGGCACTGGCGGCGCGCGAGCGCTGCCTGCTGGCGGTCAGCGGCGACGGCACGCTCTCTGTCACGGACCTGCGCACGAGCAAGGTCCGCCGCATCCGGCGCACGCGCGTGCGTGGGAGAGCCCTGCCGCGGTGCCCTGCGCCCAGGCTGTGGAAACAATGACATGGCAGCCGCCAGCCTCGGGCCTGCGGCATGCATGCATGTCAGCGCTCGCCAATCGCGCCAGCCACCATTGAGAAGCAAACCACGCTCGCGCTTCGACGCGCGTGGGCCCGATCGAGCGGCACACGGGCGGCACGGCTGAGCGCCGCGCGCGCCGCAGGTGCGCGCGCGCAGCGACACCGACGTCGACAACGAGCTGCTGTCTGTGGTGCTCGCCAAGGGCGGCCGCAAGGCGGTCGTGGGCTCGGGCGCGGGCGACGTCGGCCTGTTCAGCTGGGGCGACTTCGACGACTTCTCGGACAGCTTCCCAGGCGCGCGGGCGCGCGGGCTCGCGGGCGCGAGAGCTTTCCAGCTCCCCACTTCTCGCCCATTGCTGCGCGGTCAGCCGTGCGCCGTCGTCCGTGTGGCGTGAGCCCGTGACGTCGGCATGCTGTTCAAGCTGACTGTTGCAGCACGTCATGTATATATGTCATTATAGGGCTCCACAGTGCTGGGTGTGAAGAGCGTGCGGTGGGCGGCACTGCCTCTCGCGCTCCTTGCGCTGCCCGCGCCTTGCTGGTATGGTCTGTCGGCGTGCAAGCAGCGACCCACCCCGCACACCGCATGCCATCCCTCATGCGGGGTGCGCCAACAGGTCACTGTCAGCATCTCTCTCTCCTGCTCCATGCCAGGACATAATTAACAATGTCATACACGCACATTTCCTTCACCCTACCGGACACCTGCGCGCCGCCGCAGCTCGCTGGCGCCCGCCAGCTCGTTGCGGAAGGTGCAGGCGACCGCCAAGAGAGGCCGAGCGCGGCGGCGCGCGCGCGCAGGCCACCCGAGCTCGGTGGACGCGATGGTGGGCTTCGATGCGGACACGGTGCTGACCGGCTCCGCCGACGGCCTCATCCGCATCGTCGGCATCCTGCCCAATGCGCTGCTGGGCGTGGTCGGCGAGCACGCGCAGGCGCGCCTGTCACTTAGCCTTA
>JAABUY010002168.1_pt1 | contig 24045 bp, 18 predicted proteins | sample 5560271 | NCBI WGS metagenome assembly JAABUY01 (sample SAMN10711886, study PRJNA513374) | rock metagenome | isolation source: Antarctica rocks | place: Antarctica: Victoria Land, University Valley | reverse complement strand
TTCGATCATGTCACTCGACCATGAGCATAATTCCGCGTTCCTGAGCTACTGATAATCTGAAATCATAAATAACAGCATTGATGAACAGAAAATTCTTAATCTTCTTAGATTTCTTGAATTCAATGTAATCATTATCAATCATTTATTAATATCTGATTAATCAGATATTAATAGAACTCGTTGTAATCATACATGAATAAAAATCAACTGAGTGATCAAAATACAGAATCAAGTGATGCTGAAAATGTGAAAGACACAGAGATTGAAAATGTGAGAATCAATTAATCTATAATTAATAACTTATTAATTACTTATTAATTAACAAATAATCACAGAATTGACAATATGAAAATCTCATCATTCTTTTCTTTAACACACATCATTTAGAATTAAAGACATTGCATATTAAACATGCTTTAATCATTTCTGATTATTCACATACAACTATTAATGAATATGCATATATTCTTTCTGTCATGATGTCAGATCATCAACTCAATTTAGAGCATAAATCATCAATATTTTAAATAATTTCAATTCATTGAATCTGTTTTGCAGTTCAATGAATCAAGTCATCAATCTAGTCATCATCATCTTAATTTAGTTTCAGCAATTCTGTTTTAATCATTTCAGTCATGTGCATAAACTTCTGCAATCTTAAGTCAATAAAACTACTGTTTAGTCTTGATTCTGCTTGATTCATGTATATAAAAGTCGAGTCTTCATTCTTTTCTTTCATTCTTTGTCTTTCATCTTATACATTATTTGATGTATTGTCTTGTATCTATCTATCTATTTATCTTCATATCTTGACGAGTCGAGTTGAAAATTTCAAATCGATACTCGATTTCAATTCTCTGACTCGACTTAAATACTTAAGTTGAACATCTTGACTTGACTTGAATACTTGAGTCAAGAATTCTGACTTGAATCAAGTCTTGATAAGTCGAGAACTTGACTCGATCTCGATGACTTGACTCGATGCAATCAGTTTAATCATTAAAGAATACTTAAATAAGAAACTTTTTATTCTGTGTATCATGAACATTTATGACAATGACATCATCAATATAAATGAAGAAGTTTCACTGTTTGTAAGAAAAGTTTAGTTTTTAAGTTAAATCATGTTCAGAAATCTGTATATATATCATCTTGTTTACTAGTCTCAATCTTTTCATTCTCACTTCAATCATATAGAAAGTTTTCTGCTAAATTTATCTTGAAACTTTTTGAATTCAATTCAACATTCAAAAATAATCACATGATAGTATTTTATATTTTACATCAAGCTCAATTTAAAGTTCTTGCTTTCGCTCTGATTGATAGTGAAGTCTTGATTTATGTCTTTATGAATAAATTCTTCACGCAACAACATTATTTTTTCTTGCATCAATTAACTCATTCTTGCAGACTTCAAGAATTTGATGATCAAGTCACTTTAATCAATGACATTACTTATGTCATTGAAATCACAATAATTCTTGATGAACACATTTAGATCTGTCGTCGAGTTCGAGTTGCTCAACTCAACTCAAGTTGAGTTTCAGAATTGAGTTGAGTTGAAGAGATCAATTTAATTCAATCAAATTGAGTCAGACTCTTGATTCAATTCGATCAACTCGACGAGTTGACTTGAACTCGATTGCAGACCTACTTTCTACCAAATTCCCTATCAAATTCCCTATCAAAGTGATCAAACTTTCTACCAAACTCTTTACCATGTTTCCCATCATGTTTCTCACCATGTTTCCCACCATGTTTCCCACCATATTCCCCACCATGTTCCCTACCATGTTCCCTACCATGTTCCCTATCAAATTCCCTACCAAATTCCCTATCAAAGTGACCAAACTCTCTACCAAACTTTCTACCATGTTCCCCACCATGTTCCCCACCATATTCCCCACCATGTTCCCCACCATGTTCCCCACCATATTCCCCACCATGTTCCCCACCATATTCCCCACCATGTTCCCTACCATATTCCCCACCATGTTCCCTACCATGTTCCCTACCATATTCCCTATCAAATTCCCTACCATATTCCCTATCAAATTTCCTACCAAATTGATTGCAAAATTGATTGCAAAAAATTTGAAAAAAAATAAAGAAAAAGTATACTATTTTTAGTACATAATATACTATATTTAGTATCAAAAATCGAGTTCAAACAACTCAACTTAATTTCGAGTTGAGCTCAAGTTGAGAAAGATCAATTCAATCTCAATTCGAATTCAAAATTGAGTTGAATTGATTTCTTTCAACTTAACTCAATTCTAACTTGATGACAGATTTAAACACATCAAAAAACTATTCTTCTATGTCATTGAATTAAATCAATATCTCATCATCATGAGTTTATTATGACTTCATCATCATGTCATTGATGTCAATTTTGAACACAATATTCTCATCTTATCTTTCTTTTTCTATCTTAATCATTGTTGTCAATCTTTCGTCAAGATTTATGATTTTAATCAACAAGAAGAAAATTTCTCGCTTGAAGTTAACAAAGTAGCTTTTTCTCAATCTCGCTCTCAATTCACTCACAAGAAGCAACTCAGTTTATAAATTACTTACAAGAAGCAATTCAGTTTACATATCATTCACAAGAAGTAATTCAATTTACAGATCATTCATAAAAAGCAATTCAATTTTCAGTTTGCTTGCAAGAAGTAATTTAGTTCTCAATTCACTTGCAAGAAGTAACTCAGTTTCTTATTTGCTCACAAGAAGTAATATAACTCTTCGTTTACTCATGAAAAGTTAATTAATACTCAGCTCATTTACAAGAAATAAATCTTGTTTAATCTTGTCTTTCATTTGAAACAAGAAGCTTTTAATCATATTCTTTAAATCATTCAAAAAGAATATTCATTAAAAATCAAGTGTTGAAATTCTTTTCTCTTTAAAACTTCTGTTATTCTTTGAGCAAATTAATTCAATCAATCTTTTATATAACTTGACATAATTAAGTTGAAAGCTTGAAGCTTTGATCATGCTGCTCATGTCAAAAACATTGAAGTGTTTAGCATCATTTTAAAGAAAATTGATGTTTTTTTAATCTTGAATTAATCTCATCTTTTAATCTAGATTTTGATAAGTCAAAATCACGTCACACGACTTTGACTATCTGTTTAAAGAACAGTTCAACTCTTGCTCAGTTTTCATCTCATTCTCAAGATAGTACATATGATAAGAATCATCATTTGAATTTTCATTAAATGAAAAAGAAATTTCATTTGACTGCATTCACAACACAAGAAAATCTTGAAGTCTATTAATAAAGTAAGAATGTCAATTCAGTCACAATTTTATTATTTAAATATTTTAAGTTTTTAAACATCTTTTTCAAGAAGAACATCAATATTTTATCTTTGCATTGAATTCATGATCATGTCATACATTTTAAAGAAGATGCTCAATTCTCAGTTTTCACTTTGTATAATTTGAGTCGTGATAAAATTCTAGAATTTCGTCATTATTTGAATGAAAATCTGAGCAAAGATTTCATTCAAGTCAATCACTTTCAGATGATTGTCTCTGTTCTCTTCATCAAGAAACTTAAAGAAGAACTTTGCTTCTGCATGAACTATTGAGATCTGAACACTATCACAATCAAGAATTGATATTCTTTGTCTTTGATCTCAGAAACGCTGAATCATCTAAGTTGAGCTAAAATCTTTATCAAGCTGAATATTATTTCTGCGTTCAATTGACTTTAAATCAAAGAAAAAGATGAAGTTTTCATTGTTTTTTACATTCAATTTGAATTATTCAAGTATTTAATCATGCTCTTTAATTTATGTAATGAGTTTATTTTGTTTCAGAAATACATTAACAATACTTTTCGCGAACATTTAAATAAGTTTTATACAGTTTATCTGAATGACATCTTGATTTATTTTGACAATGAAGTCAAGCATAAGATTCATGTCAAGCTCATTCTGCGAAAGCTGCAAAAAGCAAATTTTCAGATGAATATAATTAAATGCAAGTTTCACATTACTTAAGTCTTGTATTTAAAATTGATAATCATCATCAAAAAGATTAAGATGAATTTTTCTAAAATAAACATCATTGTCAACTGACTCATCTTGATTAATGTTAAAGACGTTCAAAGTTTTCTAAATTTCACGAACTTTTATAGAAGATTCATTTATGACTATAGTAGAATAATTATCTTGCTCACTCATTTCATCAAAAAAGATGTATTCTTTGTCTGATTTCAGAAATGTCAGATTGCATTCAACACTTTTAAAAAAATCTTCACTTTCAAGATTATTCTTTGTCACTATAATTCAGATCATAAGATTGTGATAGAAATCAATGCTTTGAACTATGTATTCAAAGACATTCTTTCTTAATATGATGAGAATGAAATTCTTCATTCAATTGCTTACTTTTTGAAAAAGCATAACTCAGTCAAGTGTAACTACGAGATCTACAATAAAGAACTTATGATCATTGTTTATACTTTCAAGAAATGATGATCAGAGTTTGAAGACTTTATTTATTCTGTCAAGATGATCATGAATCATAAAAATCTTAAGTATTTCATATCAATTAAGCAGTTAAGTTATCATCAAGCTCGTTGAAGTAAGTTTCTATTTAGATTCAACTATTGCATCGCTTATCATTTCAACAAGATTGATGATAAGTTGAATGCTTTGACATGTTGCTCAGAAGATCTTTTTAAAAAGAAAAATACATTCAATTCTTGATATCAATATCTGTTAGAGATCAGCATAGAGCGAGTCATATGAGTGTAATGTAACGAGTATATAAATGCTAAGGAAGAAAAGTATCTAGAAGAGAAGAGTCGACTATCTATATGACTCAGAAGAACATAAGCTAACCCTGAATAGAGTTGGCCTCGGAACAATTCTATAGCCTAGCGGCGAGCGGCCGACGATAGTCATCAACATAGCCATCAACATAGCTATCAACATAGATGCGTAGCTAGGATCGTAACATTACCCTCTCCCTTCAACGATTCATGTTCGCATGAATGTATTTTCTTAGTCTTGTGTAGAATCGAAATGCCTATTGTAGCAGGCTCACTATGCGAGGTAGAATGATGCCATTGTAGCAGGCTCACTAGTTGCACATGAACGTATGATCAGGTCCACTGATGGGTAGAACGATGAGAGTGAGTAGACCATCGCATTGACCGTGCCATTGAAGCAGGCTCACTAGTTGCACGTGAACTCGATGACGGGCCAGGTTCACTGGTAGATAGGGCGATGAGAGTGGGTAGATCATCGCATTGAGGGTGTCGTTGAAGCAGGCTCACTGGGGTTTCGATATAGGAACAAGCTCAAAGATTTGCTTGTTGCCGAAGGCATTATCGTGCCATTGTAGCAGGCTCACTAGTTGCACATGAACGAGTAGGCGGACCGGTTCACTGGTGGGTAGAGCGATGAGGGTAGATGAGTCATCGCATTGACGATGAATGTCATTGAAGCAGGCTCACTGTTGAGGTTTGCTCATCGAGATAGAGACTTCACGCAGTTCTTGACTGACCTCTTTGATTGCTCTTTGGAGTAGAGACTTCACGCAGTCATAGACTGACTTCGTTTGATTGTTCAACAAATTCGAAGAATTCCTTGCGAATCTGAATGAACGGTTAATTCGCTGATCTTTGATCTAGTCGAATGATTTCGATCGTTTGTTTATACTCGCTGATCAGCGCACGAGTCCGAATCTTTTGTTTATCCTCGCTGAATCAGCTCACGAGAAGAGAAAGATGAGTGCTGCTGACGATTGCAAGTCGGCTAGACCAAATGTCGATAGTGAATTGAAGGGTCGACAGAAGCACTCGAGAGTCGATGCAGATTATTTCACTTCGTCTGTAACGAAGAAGCATTTATATAATGTTAGGAGCCAGCATAGAGCGAGTCATATGAGTGTAATGTAACGAGTATATAAATGCTAAGGAAGAAAAGTATCTAGAAGAGAAGAGCCGACTATCTATATGACTCAGAAGAACATAAGCTAACCCTGAATAGAGTTGGCCTCGGAACAATTCTATAGCCTAGCGATGAGCGATCGGCGATAGTCATCAACATAGTCATCAACATAGCTATCAACATAGGTGCGTAGCTAGGATCGTAACAATATCAACATTAAACAATTCTGAAAACTCATGTTTTAAACTTCAATATTATTAAAAATCTTACTTTTGATGTTTTTGACATCAAAGTCATGAAGCTTCAATTACAAATCATCACTTTAAATTCAGCTCAGTTACATTTATCTTCAATTATCTCAACATTCTTGCAAATTTTAACTTTTATGAATTTAGAAATCAAAGAATTCAATATTGAAAACATTAAGTCTCAGCTAAATCAAGACACTTTAAATCTTGAGAAAGATTCTGCTGATACTTTCACTCAGACATTGTGAAAGTAAGTTGAAATCAATGACAAATTCGCAGCTCAGATAATTGAAGCACTTTGCAATGAAGCACAACATCACAACAAGATTTCTCTAATTAAGTGTAAAGAACATGAGAATCATCTGTACTTTCAAGAAAGAAAGTACGTGCTCAACTTAAATAAACTACGTCTTTGTATCATTCAGCTTACTCATGATAGTGTCATCAATGATCATTCAGAAAGAGCAAAAAGTTATGAATTGATCAGTCAAGTTTACTGATAATCAAACATTTATGAATATGTTCAACGCTTCATATGAAACTATCACATATGCACATGTTTTAAGCTCTTTAAACAATGAACTCAAGAATGATTATATTTTCTTTCAGTTTTCAAATGTTGTTGATGTGATGTGTCAAAGACTGAGCTAAACTAAAGATACTATCAATATAAAAGATTAATATTATTATTACTTTTAATAAAATTTAAATACAAGATAATACATCAAATAATGTACAAGATAAAAGACAAAGAGTGAAAGAAAAGAATGAAAGTTCAACTTTTATATACATGAATTGAGCAGAATCAAGATTAAACAATAGTTTTATAACTTAAGATTGCAAAGATTCATGCATATGATTGAAATAATTAAAACAAAATTGTTGAAACTAAATTAAGATGATGATGATTAAATTGATGACTTGATTCATTGAACTGCAAAACAGATTCAATGAATTGAAATTATTTAAAACATCAACAATTTATGTTTTAAATTAAGTTAATGATCTGACATCATGACAGTAACTTTTCTCTTCAAGATTGAGCTTTTGCAAAATGATGAGAAGAAATAAGATAAAATAAGAAAGAATTGAAGATGAAGATTGAAATGAGATAAAAATTGATGTAAATACATTTTAATATGATGAAGCACAGATGAAACTAAAATAAATCTGAGTCACATCTGTTATGAATTTGCATAGAGCGAATCATATGAGTGTATTCTAACTAGAAGTTCAAAGCTGAAGTAGAAAGAAGATGCAACACAACGTGAGTTTTACTCACAAAGGCACGCTAGGTCGCTAGCGTGTCAACAACAGCTCTACTCACAGCTCTATACTAGTCTATGTTAGGCTAATCAGACTAATCAGAAGTAACAAAGATGCATGCTCGCAACATTATTTTCTCTCTTTATTTAGTAATGTTCTCATTACTGCAGTTTGATCGATCGATTCTTGTTTAGTCAATTTCTAACTTGACTTGTTTGAATACTTCTGATGAAAGTCATTTACAATCTTCAAACAATCTTCAAACTCATTTTCATCGACATTGTATCAATGTAGATCGACGTCATAGTCTTTTCAATTAACACAATATTGCAGTCGTTTATCTCGTTCGTAGTGTCTGAAGTTCAATATGTTCTTCACTTTTCATTCATCTTCGTCATCTATCACTATAGAATCAGACGACTTATTTTGTTGTTCTTCAAGAGAGTCTTTTGAATTCAATCATAGCAAATTTGAGATGAACTCTGAATGAATCTTCATTGTCGATGACAGTTTCAGTTAATATGCATGTTCGATCTCAGTCAGAATCTTGAAAGATTCTAGCATTTTATCGTTCAGCTTCTTTAATGATCTTGCGATCATAATGTTTCTAGAATTCAGAAACATCATGTCATCTATCTTGTAAATCATTTTCTTTTGATGCTTGTCAGTCTGTTTCTTCATTGTGATTCTGACTCTTGCTAATGTCTGCTTGATCAACGCTAATGATCATTTCATGTGTTCAAATATATTCTCTGCTTTGTCTGCTTAAATTCTAGCTTGAGTGATTTCATATTCAGTTGAATCTGAATTGAAGCTCATATGAGAGTGAAAGCTCTTGTTCAGAAAGAACGCTGATTGTTCAATTGACAATGAAATAGCATTGTTATCAACGAATTCAGTCATAGATAGTCAGACGAATCAGTCATCTTGCATGTATGAGCAGTAGCTTCGTAGATATCGTTCTACATTCTGATTCGCTCTTTTCATTTGATCGTTGATCTGTGAGTGATAGTCAATGAATAGTTTCACCTTAATGTTGAGTCTCAGACATAAAGACTTTCAGACAATCAATCTGAATTGCAAATCTCTATCAAACACTATTGATCTTGATAGCTCATGAGTTCTGAAGATTCATATCAGCAGCAGTTTAACTGTTTGTTCAACGAAAGTTTGTTCGTCATTTGATCAACAGAGTATATAGTGACGTTCTTTAGATAATCGATCTATCACTGTCAGAATCGCGTTGCTTTCATCACTTTTCAATAAATCGATAATGAAATTCAATGATATGTCTTGTCATCGTTGTTCAGATATAGATAATGACTTCAATAATTCATTGATTCGATCTCTTGATGCTTTTGATCTACGACAAACGTAACAGTTTCAAATGTAGCGTTTGATTGTCGTTCTCATCTTCGATCAGCAATATGATCATCTTAACAAGTCTAACGTTTGATTCATGTCAGAGTGATCACTGATCGAAAGATCATGTGCTTTTCTTATCAATTGAATGATCATTGACTGAGAAATTCACAGTTTATCATTCTTTCAGAGTACTTCGTTCAGTACTCTGCAATTGTCTAGACTCATATCTTGACAAGTTCTTCTGTTCTGTTCTATGACTGTTTAAATATCAATACATTGTTGATTCGTTCGATTTTCAACTATAATTCGATTCTGAATGATAATCATCTCTTCGATCAAATCTTCATTAGCTTTCGATTTCTGTTTCGAATCTGAGTCAAATATGAGTAAGATCTGGGTCAGATCTTGATCATCTTCTATTGATTGCAGTTTAAATGTGCTTGCTGACAATAGCATCTGATGCTGATATAGCTTTTGATCATCATTTGATTCAACTGACTTGACGTCTGATATTCTGATCAGCGCGTCTGCTTTCAGATTCTGCTTTTCTGACTGATATATGATCTTGAAGTTATATTCAAATAACTTCTCAGTTCATTTAGTCTGTCGTCTGATCAGTTTCTTGATGATCATGAAGTACTTCAAATTCAGATGATCGATGAAGATCTTAATTGAAATATCAGTACATTTCAATTTGAGATGTCAGTGCTTCAAGCATTGAATAATAGTCAAAAGCTCTTTGTCGTAGATCTCATAGTTGCATTCTGCAGAAATCATGTTCTTGCTGTAGAAGATCACTGAATGTAGAATGTCTTCATCATCATACTGAGACAATACTTCGTCGTTGACATAGTTTGAGAAGTTCGTTTTCAGAATAGCTTCTTTGATTGAATCAAAATGCTTCAGAATGAGAACTGTTGTCATCTATTACTTCAGTCTCTCAAAGATCGTCTGACAGATCTCTGTTCATTCAAATGAATGATTTTTTTGAGTCAACTTTATCATAGATCAAGCGATCTTCGAGAAGTTCTTTATGAATCGTCGATAGAAATTGCAGAAGTCAATGAAGATTTGTACATGAGTCAACGATCGAGACACTTTTCAGCTTCAAATCACATCTACTTTTCAAGAGTTCATTCGTAGATCATTGATAAATATCAGTAGTTCTAGAAATGAGATCTTCTGAATCTTGAATTCGCACTTGTCAATGTCTATCTGCAGATCGACTTCACGAAGCTTGTCTAGCATCTTCTTCACATGAGTTCTATGTTTCTTCAAGATCTTACTGTAGATGAGAATGTCATTCAGATAGATCTGACAGAATTTATGCAGACAGTTGAACAACACGTCGTTGATATAGTGCTGAAAGAATGCTGATTCATTGATTAATTCAAAGAGCATTACTCTATATTTGTAGACATCGAAGAAAGTGACGAATGTGATTAGATTCTCACTTTCAGTGCTCATGCAAAGCTTATTGAACGTGATGATAATGTTAAGTCAAGTCAGATATTTACTGTCTTGAATTCAAGCGAGTACTTCGTCTATCAAGAGTATTGAATAACGATTTCTTTTGATCAGAGCATTCAGTTTTCGATAATTCACGCAAAAGCAAAGACTATCGTCTTTCTTTTCGATGAATAGTATTAACGAAGCGAATGAAGCTTTGCTGAATGTAATAAACTTCTTCTTCAAGTTCTCTTCTAGATACTTCTTGATCTTCTGCAACTTATGACTCGACATGAGATACAATCAACTTCTAGAAGATTGATTCTCATCTTCTAATTCAATCTTATAATCATATGATCGATGTGAAGGCAACTGAATTGTCTTTTCTCTATCAAAAACGTTCAGAAAGTCATGATAAACTATCGAAAGCTTCTTCTTCAGTTTCTTTAATGACATGACAGAGATCATTTCATTCAATTTCGCTGAATCTTTGATCGAGCTAAGCATCTTGTTGATTTCACTAATGATCAATGTAAAGATCTTAACATCGTTTTTCTTGACTAGAGTTTGATAAGCAGCGACTTCAATCATGACAATATTGACGAGCTCTTTCTTCTTCAATGACTGAATAAATTCATGTTGATCGAGATCAACTTGAGTGCTTTGCTTTCGTATGAGAGCTGATTCAATGAATCGATTCACTGATTTTGAATTTGTAGTTCGCTTTAAGATGATCGTTGACATAAACTTCAAGTTCTTTCATTTCATTTTGCAGATCTCGCTTGATTCGAGTCTATGAAATGCTGATTGACTGCTTGCTTTCGAAATGATAAGTTTTAAGATTCGAATATTTGATGAAGATATCAATCAATCGTTTGCAGAATCTATCAAAATTTGATTTCTTTTCAATCAGAGATTGTCAATGATTATCTTGTGCTGATCTAGACGAGTTATTAATAGAGACATCATTTCATTCTTATGTTCTTGTATAATGATTGAGATATACAGAGCATATGTAATAGATTTTCAATCGAGAATTTTTTCATATGAACGAATCGACTTCGATTTGAACAGTGAAATTGACTGAATATCAAAGCGTTCACATAGCTCTGAAATCAATGAATCATTTATGAACGTCATGTCAGTGACTTCAATGTCTATCAGAACGAGAGATCGAAATATCTTTTCTAGACTACTCAAGATAATGTCAACAATAAACGACTTGAAATCAAATGAGTCATTGAGCATACTGATGAAGCAAGATATGAGCATGTCGCTCTCAGTCACTACTTTGACGAGAACAAGTCGTTTTTCGAATTCGCTGCGATTTCATGCATTTGAGCTGATTCAAGACAGTTGCATGCTCTATGTTCTGACTTCTTGCATTTGAAGCAAAGTTCTTTTTTAAACAACTTCTTTCTAGCAAAGTCAACGTTTGATATTCTGAGTTTCTTTCATGCAGAGATTGAAGCTGAGATTGCAGTAGTGATCGTCATCAAAATGCTAGCAATAGAGCAAGCGACTTGAGTTGTTGATGTCTTGAGAGCTGATCGAGCATTCAATTCCGTCAATCGAACGTTGATTCACATGCAGATGTCAACGAATTCATTCAAATTCATAGTTCGTTCATTAATCATGACTCGCTGAAGATCTGAGCTAATCTTATGCTGAAGATCATTTAGTAGAGTTTCATTATTGTATTCTAGTTTTGCACTAAGTTTCTGAAATTTCATTCAAAATTCATGAAAGAAGATCTTGTTTTGATACAGCTTCAAAAACTGTCATTGAATTGTATGATATTGATTGAAATCGTCGTACATCTTATTTATGATCGACAGTATCTCTTCTGCTTCAAGAAATGAGTTCGTGATCGTGTTTCTCATTCAAGATGCTATGTGTTTGATCGTCGTTTCACTGACTTGACTTTTCATATATGCAATCTTCATTTCTTCAATAGAAAAATGATTCTTGTTCATCTTCAGCTCGTTTTGCATTCAAGACAATCAATTATTCACATTCTGTCTCGAATCTTTAAACAGAGACGAGTCAGATAGCTTGATTGACTTCGAGAATCAATCTTTCGAAATCGAAGTGCTTAGTTGACTTGATGTCGCTTTTAAATGACGTATAATCACGTTCTTTTTCTTCATCTCTTTCTGTAGATGCGTTCGAACAGCATTCAACGTTGTCTGCGTAGCTTTCAACTTGATGTTAATAGCTTTCAATTCGATGTTGATCTTGTTGACATCATTCAACATCTGAATCATGTCATTGTGAATCTCGATTTCAATGTCATGCTGTTGACACATGTACTTGATAAAGATAACGAGATCGTCTGTCTCATGAGCGCTTATTCAAGCATTCAATTCAGTGCTGATGCTGATCTTGATCATTTCGTGATTGAAGAGCAACGCGTTCGTGCTCTCTTCTTCTGATGCTGTTTGATTTGATTCTGATTCTAATTCTGTGCTTCTAGTCATTGTGTGAGTAGAAAATTGCTGATCGAGATTCAACTGAAATTTCTGGTTTCAGTTCTTGAACAACATGTTCATGTTCTTCTGTTCTTCTGTTCTGACGACGAGCTCAGTAAAGAGTTAGTCTAGAGCAACACGTTCGTGTTCTTCTGTTCTGTTCTAGAAATTTCTTGATTTCTAATGAGTCTTCTGAGCTCGATTTTCGAATTTCGATTCTGATTCGAGTTTGAGTGATGTAGCTTGTTTTTATATCGTTTACACGTCGATAGCAAGATTGATGAGCTTTGAACTAATGTTATGAATTTGCATAAAGCGAATCATATGAGTGTATTCTAACTAGAAGTTCAAAGCTGAAGTAGAAAGAAGATGCAACACGACGTGAGTTTTACTCACAAAGACACGCTAGATCGCTAACGTGTCAACAACAGCTCTACTCACAGCTCTATACTAGTCTATGTTAGACTAATCAGACTAATCAGAAGTAACAGAGATGCATGCTCGTAACAACATCTGAGTCAAATTTGAGCAAGATGTCTGAAAAGTAAGACGAGATGAAATGCATTTTAACATGATGATACACAGCAAAATTGAAACATATTTAAGTCACATTTAAGTCAGATTTAAATGAAATGTCTGAGTCAGATTTAAACAAGATCTGAGTCAGATCTAAGTAAGAAAAAGACGAAATGCAATTTAATGTAATGATGCACAAATGAAACTAGAATACATCTGAGTAACATCTGAATCAGATTTAAACAAGATGTCTGAGTCAGATTTAAACAAGATCTGAGTCAGATTGAGACTGAATCGAAATGATGAAGATTGAACTTAAAGTTCTTGACATTGACATTGAGATATCACACATGACAGTACATGTGATTCTTTAACGACAGAGTTGACGAGATGATATTCATTAAATGCTTGCTCACAATTATTCAAAAGATGAAAAGACTTTCAAGTAAAAAAGTAATCTTCTTAATCAATGTAATACTTAAGCAGAAATGAATTATAGCATCTATCATGCTTGAAGTTTAGTATGCTGTTTACATATCAGAATCTTTTGTCATTCTTAATGATAACAAGTTCTTAAGATTTCTGATGTTGATTTGAAAGAAAATCACTTATGATATGATTCAAAAGAATGACATAAAAGATTGAATAAATCTTCATGAATGCTGAAAGAATTAACTTAATGATCAGAGAATTATTCTTAAAGTCATGCTTGATCTTGAAGAAATTAACGTTACAATCATTTAACTTGACAACAAAGTGAGCGATGTTAAGATTGCAAGCATTCAATCAAACTTCATCTTCAACAAAGTATTTAAAACAAGAACAATAAGAAAAATTAACATTAAATTTGTAAATGATCTGAGCTATAAGCATCTCATCACATAAATGCTCAGTTAGTTTCTTCATCTTCTTAATGAACTCTTTGACATTGATTAACTTGTTTCAAGCTTGAAATGTAAAATTCTTAAACAAAAATTCAAAAGACTTAAAATTTAAACATAAGTTTTGACTTAAATTGATCAAGAAAAGTGATGTTAAAGTGATTGATGATGATGTGTTATTGATGACAAATTCAACTTCAGAAAGTCACTTAGCTCAGTCATTCTGCATGTAGTTGATGAAGACTTGAAGATAATGTTTCATGACAGCATTGATTCTCTTGATTTGATCATTAATTTCAGAGTAATACATCATTAATAATTTAACATTTATCTTCAGCATTTTACACATATGCTTTCAGACATCAAAGATGAATTATATGTTTCAATCAGACATGAAGAATTTAAGTAAATCATGATGTTTTCAAATATGAGCATAAAAGCAGTTGATAACTTTTTCAACTTTCATAAAAGTGATGAGAACTAAATGTTTCATTTTGATAAAATGATCAACAAAGACTAGAACATATTTATATGTGATATTCATGAAGATATTGAGCGATAAAGAATTTATATAGTTCATGAAAACATCACATCAACGACGTTCAAGAACTGAAAAAGAATGCAATCATTCTTAAGTTCATTGTTTAAAGAGCTTGAAACATATGCATACGTGATAGTTTTGTATGAAGCATTAAACATATTTATAAATATTTGATCATCAGTAAACTTGACTGATCAGTTCATAACTTTTTACTCTTTCTAAATAATCATTAACAACATTATTATGAGTGAGTTGAATGATACAAAGACGTAGTTTATTTGAGTTGAGCACATACTTTCTTTCTTGAAAGTACAAATGATTCTCATCTTCTTCACACTCGACTAGAAAAATCTTGTTATGATGTTATGCTTCATTGCAAAGCATTTCAATTATCTGAGCTGTGAATTTATCATTGATTTCAACTTACTTTCACAATGTCTGAGTGAAAGTATCAGCAGAATCTTTCTCAAGATTTAAAGTGTCTTGATTTAGCTGAGACTTGATGTTTTCAATATTGAATTCTTTGATTTCTAAATTCATAAAAGTTAAAATTTATGAAAATGCTGAGATAATTAAAAATAGATGTAACTGAATTGAATCTAAAGTGATGATTTGTGACTGAAGCTTCATAACTTTAATGTTGAAAACATCAAAAGTGAGATTCTCAACAATATTGAAGTTTAAAACATAAGTTTTCAAAATTATCTGATGTTGATATTGATGTTAAGAATCGAATATATCTTTCTTTTTAAAAAGATCTTTTGAGCAACGTGTCAAAGCATTCAACTTATCATTGATCTTGTTGAAATAATAAGCGATGTGATAGTTGAATCTAGACAGAAACTCACTTCAATGAGCTTGATAATGACTTAACTGCTTAATTGACATGAAATACTTAAGATTTTTGTGATTCGTGATCATCTCAACAGAATAAATAAAGTTTTCAAGCTCTGATTATCATTTCTTGAAAGCATAAACAATGATCATAAATTCTTTATCGTAGATTTCGTAGTTACACTCGACTGAGTTATGCTTCTTTGAAAAGTAAGCAACTGAATGAAGAATCTCATTCTCATCATATTGAGAAAGAATGTCTTTGAATATATAGTTTGAAGCATTGATTTCTATCACAATCTTGTGATCTGAATTATAGTGATGAAGAATAATCTTGAAAGTGAAGACTTTCTTAAGAATATTGAATGCAATCTGACATTTCTGAAATCAGACAAAGAGTACATCTTTTTTGATGAAACGAGTGAGCGAGATAGTTATTCTACTATAGTCATTCTGCTCTTCATTGATGATATTTTATACAATGATGTTTCGATTCGATTTTCAATTCGAAGATGAAAGACGTTTTCTTTGCATTCGTGATGCTCATGATTATAATGTACATAAAGTTATGTTCTCTTACTCAATGATTGTCATTCATTGAGCAGAGAAATATGTAATGAAAGAGAGATGCACATAATGAGAAGATAAAGTGTGATTGTACTGAGTAACTCTTTTCTTCTCTTGATTTGACTTATGTCACATAAACGTTGAATAAATTGTTAGTATAGATGTGCAATCACAATCGTTCAATGTTTGATTCTGATCAATGAAAAAGAATGTGTTCTGATCATTCTCTTGAACTCTCAATTTTTCACGTAGATAGATGAATGACTTGACGTCAAGTAAAGAAGATGAGTTCAAGTTCTCTCAGTATATCAGCATGATCAACAAGTCATTACTTCTTTGAACATTGTAATCACAACTCTCAATACTTGAAATAACTATTCTATCTGATATCTTTTCATCAATTACTTAATGATACTGTCAATGTGATGAAGATGTTTCAATATCAATGCAGTTGACGAGTTGCAAATTCTTTGATTACTTGTAGTCACAACTTGCAGACTCTTCATCTGAGTTGTCTTTTTCACTAGTAGTATCTTTTCATCTCTTACTGACATCGACATGTCATTAATCTTCTTCGTAGATTGATTGTGACTGTTAAAGAGAATGTTGTCGCATGAGTGAAAACTCTGTATGATGACTTTTCTGATCACGCAATGTTTTAACATCATTCAAACTGCGTTGAATTGAGATCTCTTGACTCTTCTGACTTCTATTCAAATATAGAATAGAATTAAAAGATTCATAGTCGATATTATGTACAAATGAATCTCGTTGTTAATCTCAAAAACAATTATCAAAGATTATTTAATCATTGTTTTTAAACAATACAAATTGCAATCATTATTAATATATTTATTCTGATGTTAAAATTTATGATTATTTACATTTAAATATTGCAAAATTGCATCATGAAAAATTGATCATTGATGATTGAGAACAAATCAAAAGACTTCGCGAACTTGATTTTTCTTTAGAAATTCATCAAAGAAAAAATTCAAATGAGTATTATTAATCTCTTATTAATGATTTATTAGTAATTTATTGATCATTGACTAATATTTATCAGATATTATCTCGCTGCAATGAAATAATTTCAATTGCAAACATCATGCAAAGATTATGAAGATATATGTTCATCTGTGTTAAAAGAAAGCAATCAAAAAGTATGTATTAATAATTTTTCAATCAAATATTAATCATTAATTATTTATTGACTGATTAGAATATTGCTGAAGTCACTTATCATTTCATTGAATGTTCAAATGCAATTCAAAACAACTTTCAAAAACATTATTATCAGTTTTTTATGAACATTCAGAACATTGATATTGATTTTCTTAAAGATTGATTCAATAATATACAAATGTTTGATATTCATTTTAACACTTGTCATATTGTTGAACAATAAGATACTTGAAGAAAACATTGTGATAATTAATAATTTATTATTCTATTATTAATATGATATTGATTGTGATTGTAATTGTAATTCATACACTCTTGTGACATTGATTTAGACTCGACTCATGAGAAATTTTATGCTATGTGTATTAAATGAACAAAACTCTCTGAGAAAGAAAATTGCTCATCGACTACATGATGACTTTACGTCGTTGAAACAGTAAGATTGACACTATATTATCAGTAATGAATCTATAGCTTTTATTCAGCGCATGATGCTTGAGTAAACTCTTGATGAGAATGTCTGTGCTGTTTGATTATGATGCATCATCTTTGCTTTACTCTTCATTGACGATATTTTATACAACGATGTTTTGATTCAATTCTTGAATCAAAGATGAAAGATGTTTTCTTTGCATTCATGATGCTTGTGATTGTAACATATGTAAAGCTGTGTTCTCTTACTCAATGATTGTCATTCATTGAGCAGAGAAATATGTGATGAAAGAAAGATGTACATGATGAAAAGATAAAGTATGATTGTATTGAGTAACTCTTTTCTTCTCTTGATTTAACTTATATCACGTAGACGTTGAATGAATTATTAGTATAAATGTGCAATCACAATTGTTTAATGTTTTGACTCTGATCAATGAAAGAAAATGCATTCTGATTGTTTTCTTAAGCTTTCAATTTTTCACATAAATAGATGAATGACTTGACATCAAGTAAAGAAGATGAGTTCAAGTCTTTTCAGTATATCAGCGTGATCAACAAGTCACTACTTCTTCAAGCATTGTAATCACGACTTTCAATACTTGAAATGACTATTCTATCTGATATCTTTTCATCAACTACTTGATAACACTGTCGATGTGATGAAGATGTTTTGATATCAACGCAGTCAACAAGTTGCAAATTTTTTAATCACTTGTAATCACAACTTTCAGACTCTTCATCTGAGTTGTTTAATCACTAGTAATATCTTTTCATTTCTTACTGACATCAACATGTCATTAATCTTCTTCATAAATTGATTGTGACTGTTAGAAGAAAGATTGTTGCATGAGTGAAAACTCTGCATGATAACTTTTCTGATCACATAACGTTTTAACATCATTCAAACTGCGTCAAATTAAGATTTCTTGACTCTTCTGACTTCTATTCGAACATAGAATAGAATTAAAAGATTCATAATCAACATTACATATAAATGAATCTTGTTATCAGCTTTATTATTCAAATATTAATCATTGAATAATATTATATTAATTGACTGACAATGAGATTCATCTGTACATGATGTTGACTATGAATCTTTTGATTCTATTCTATGTTCAAATAGAAGTCAGAAGAGTCAAGAGATTTCAATTCAATGCAGTTTGAATGATGTTAGAACGTTGCATGATTAGAAAAGTCATCATGCAGAGTTTTCACTCATGCAACAACATTTCTTCTAACAATTACAATCAATCTACGAGAAAGATTAATGACATATCGATGTCAGTAAGAGATGAAAAGATACTGCTAGTGATTAAACAACTCAGTTGTATAGTCTGAGAGTTGTGACTGTAAGTGATTGAAGAAGTGATGACTCGTTGATCACGTTGATATACTGAAACATCTTCATCACATCGACAGTGTCATCAAGTAGTTGATGAAAAGATATCAGATAGAATAGTAATTTCAGATGATGAGTCTGAGAATTGAAACTACATGTGCTCGAAGAAGTAGTGACTTGTCAATCATACTGATATATTGAAAGAACTTGAACTCATCTTCTTTACTTGATATCAGATCATACATCTATCTATGTGAAAAATTGAGAGTGTAAGAGAGTGATCAGAATGCATTCTCTTCTATTAATCAGAGTCAAACATTGAACAATTGCAATTGCATGTTTATACTAATAATCTATTCAACGTCTACGTGATACAAGTCAAATCAAGAGAAGAAAAGAGTTATTCAGTACAATCACACTCTATCTTCTCATCGTGTGCATCTCTCTTTCATCACATATTTCTCTACTCAATGAATGACAATCATTAAGCAAGAGAACGCAGTTTTCGACGCTACAATCATGAGCATCACGAGTGCAACGAAATTGACTTCACGATTGAAGATCGAAGATCAAAGCATCGTTGTATAGAATATCATCAATGAAGAGCAGAGCAAAGACAATGTGTCATAATTAAACAGCACAGACACTCTCATCAAGAGTTTACTCAAGCATCACATGCTGAATAGAAGCTATAGATTCATTACTGATAATATAGTGTCAATTTTATTGTTTCGATGACGTGAAGTCATTGTGTAGTCGATGAGCAATTTTCTCTTTTAAAGAGTTTTGTTCATTCAATACACATAGCATAGTTTCTTTCATGAGTCAAACTTAAATCAATGTCACAAGAATGTATGAATTCAAATCAAATTAAATATTATATTAATTTGAGATTATTAATTCATTAATAATCAAGTTTCTACAAAGTTCATTATTGAATGATTTCTGCAATAAGTATCACATGTAACACATTTCTAAAATTCATGAGTTTTTATCAAATATGAATCAAATATCTGCAATTATATATAAACAGAGATTGTTGCATTTTTTCTGCTGAACAAAAGTTCAATGAAGTACAGTGAAAATATCAAACACATCTTGAAAATGCTTCTTAATCAAGAAAATATTAATTTCTTAATAATGTTTAATTGATAATTGATTAATCAATCATGTTATATTCAATTTCTGAATTATTTTGAGAAATACAAAATCATAGTTTGTTTCTATAAAGAATAAGCTTGAATTTTAATGAAATAAAAATCATTTGAAGTTGATATGTCTTTCAAAAAAGTATGAACTCATAATGTTAATGAAGTTGTTTTTGCAATGTTCAATCAATCAATAAAAAAAGATAATCAATTATTCATTAATCTATGATTAATTATCAATCAATAACTGATCAATATCTAGTTATCACTCTTTGTTGAGTCTTTACAAATAATCAAACTTCAGAGTGTTATCAATTCATCTTTTCTACTGTTTTTTCTTTATTTGAGAAATGATTGAATATTGAAGTCAAATGATATTATATTCATTAATCAAAATTTAAAGTTATGATTATGAATATGAATTTAAGTCAACTGAAAGATGATTAATCATTTATCAATGCTTTATTATTTAGTTATTATTACATTACTAATCAACTATTAATTCAGAATTCAAATTATATTTACAAAGTATTGATTGTTACGAGCGTACCAAGGCTGAATAGGGCTAGCCAGTGTCTCTAGCCCAGATCTGGCCCAGATCTGGCTCAGCCTCTATTTCCTTTTCCCAACACCTCTTTGTTCAACACCACCTTTCTTCCTACATCACATTCTACCCGTGTCACAAACACATCCCCTTCGGGCTTAGCGCAGCCTCTGAATATTACTTAAATAGAAGCTCTTGTACTCACCTTCTTCTGTATTCTTAATATTCAGTTATAGCTACCTCTAAAGATCAAGCACTATTCAACCCTGACTTTCGCTGATTGACTCATCTAGGCACGATTCTGACATTATATTAAGAATCCGTTAATCACACGATACTGGTCTCATTACCCATTCAACATACTCGTACAGACAGAACGAGTCTAAAGAAATTCGTTTACCTGATGATCGACGCAATCGAAAGACTGAACAACACTAGAGAGTTTGATAGAATCAACGGCGAGACTGTTTGGATCGCTAGACAACTTACCGCTCACTAAGTACGCACAGTTCAAACCGATCAAGAGGATCAACCCATTCTCGTGGAACAGACGAGTGAAAATAAGCTGTTCAACCCGATTAAGAGAATTGACGATAAAGAACCTTCGTGAATTGCTCAAGAATCAAACCAACCAACAAACAAATCTCATCTTCTTTGTCAAAGATTAAACATCATTCTATACGCCTTCCTTCTTCAACCGCCGAGCATCGTCATTCGTTCGGCCCCCTTTTCAAACAAACCTCACCATGCCTAGCCGTCCGCCTACTGAAGAGCGTTCCGAAGAATTCCGAAATCGTTTCTCTCAAATCCCTGATGCTGATCCATCGAAACCCTCTAGTGCTGAACCATTCATCAGTGAAGACGACGAGTCATTCGCTGAAACAGTAATACCCCCTGTTTCTATCGAAAACTGAAAGGCTCGATGCATGGCCCTCGACAGAGAAACGAACCGACTCAACAAGCTGAGTAACCAACGAGACGACGAAATCAAAGAGTTGAAGACTAGGCTTCAAACTAAAGAAACCACTTCTTCTGATTTCATCTACTCTGAGCGTTCTAGATCTCAGAAAATACCTGATTCTCTCTGATTTACTGACGAAAAGAATTCTACTTGGGAAAACTGATACGGCAAAATTCAGGATAAACTAGAGATCAACGCCGACCTCTTTCCAAATGAACGGGCCAAACTGAGCTATGTACATTCCAGATTATTCGATGACGCAGCTGATGCCGCCCAATCTAGACGCGAACGTGACTGTGTCAATCTCTATAAGATCGCCGATGATCTTTTGAAAGAACTAGCTGAGTTGTTCAATGATTCAGATAAGAAAGTCAACTTTCGTAGAGAATACTACAACTTGATTCAAGGATCAAAGAAGTTCAGCGAGTTCTACACTCAGTTTCAACGATTATCTTCCTATCTGAAGTATCACGAAAAGCAACTGATCGTCGATCTGAAAGATAAAATAAACTCCCGTCTTCGATCCGTTTGGATAGGTCAATTAGTTCAACCTGATTCTCTCAAAGAGATTCGTTCCTACCTGATTCGTTTAAATAATGATCAACGAGCCATTCGGAAAATCAAGGACAAAGTCAACCTCATCAAACGCGTCGACGACCTGCCAAAGACCATCTTTCATAGAGCTGTTGTTACTCAACCAGTCGATCATTCAAAACCTGATCATCTAAAGCCGCGTGGGGCGATTTTAACTAGCGTCAAAGAAGCAGACGTTCTAGTCGAAACCTGTTTCATATGTCATAAATCAGACCATAGCTCTAGAGAGTGCTCTGACCGGCCTACTAGAATCAATGCAGTGAACAATGAATACGATCGTTTCGGGTCCGATTCCGATTCGGATTCCGATTCAAAAAACTAGTCACCTCTTCAAAAGTCATCGAAGGGATAGAGATTATATCTTTGTGCAAACTAGACGAAATTCTATCAGAAGAGAATTACTTTGAAAAGTCGTTTCTAATTGACGTCTTTCTCAACTCTCAGAACCGATCTTTTAGTCTTCGTTCTCTGATAGACAGTGGTTCAGCCGCCCATACGCTCATACACGCTAACCTAGTCAATAGAGTATGCGAGAAACTAGAAATTCAACCTATATCTCTGGCAAAAGAGAAGCTAATAAGAGGTTATGATGAGAAGATATCTAAGAAGATCATCACTCATAAAATTCTACCCAATCTCATCATCGAAAGTCATAAGAAATTGACTGTACCAATGTTGATAGCTGATATCGATCACCATGAAGTCATATTGAATAAGCTCTGAATGAACAAAAACGAAATATTACTGAATATGCGGAACGACGTCATTGTTTTTCCGGACCAATTGAATACTCCTATTTCGGTTTTTCCGATCCCTCTCAATTCAAAGCACCCAAGTTGGTCGCGGTCAACTTCGCCTTCTTCAACCACTCAGACTAAGGCCCCTATGATGCTCAAACGACCCGTTTCAACCACTGCTCAGGAAGAGTCATTCTCGATTCGAAGCATAGACGCAGCTTCGTTCAAAACACTGTTGAACCGTTCAAAGAAGGATCAGACTGAAGTCTTTGCTCTATTCATGACAGACATCAATAGGGAAATCGCGTACAATACTCAGTGCGATTTGAACGCTCTAAACGTCTCTTCAATCAATGAAACGGCTCAGAATTTGAAAGATATTAAAGCGAAGCTGTCACTGAAATATCATGAGTTCCTAGATGTTTTTGATCGAGCTCAATCGGATAAACTACCCCCTCATCGCTTCTACGACCATAAAATCGAGCTCATCAGTGATTCAACGCCCCCTCGCTGCCGAGCCTATCGAATGTTTTCTGCCAAACTTCTGAAGATAAAGAAGTACTTAAACGAGAACCTGTCAAAGAAATTCATCACTTCTAGCCAGGCCCCCTATTTCTCCCCCGTTCTATTCGCCCTCAAAGCAAATGAAGATCTTCGATTCTGCGTGAACTATCGAAAGCTAAATGCCATTTTCAAAAGAAATAGATATTCTCTATCGCTGATAGACGAGATCATTGATAAAATAGTGAGTTGCAAGCATCTGACTAGATTGAACATCATATCAGCGTTCAACAAACTTCGAATGCACCTCGATAGCGAGAATTACACCACTTTTATCACTGCTTTAGAAGCATATAAATACAAGATGCTATCATTCGAACTGACTAACGGATCGGCCTCCTTTCAGCAATATATGAATGATGTTCTATGAGACTTTCTGAACGACTTTTGCCAAGCCTATCTAGATGACATTCTCATCTATAGCAAAACGAGAAAGAAACATAGAGATCACGTCAAACTAGTATTGAGCCGACTACGCGAAGCTGAAC
>JAABUY010002167.1_pt1 | contig 24046 bp, 23 predicted proteins | sample 5560271 | NCBI WGS metagenome assembly JAABUY01 (sample SAMN10711886, study PRJNA513374) | rock metagenome | isolation source: Antarctica rocks | place: Antarctica: Victoria Land, University Valley | reverse complement strand
TGATGTGGTTGTGTGGTTGAGGTGGGGGGGGGTTGGATACATAAGGGAAAAAAAACGTCATTTGGGGGGTGTACGTCATTTGGGTGGCCAGCACCTACTTTAGTAGGTGACAGCGTGGCACGATTAGCCCTGTTCTAAAGCGAGCAGAAGGTGTCGCGGATTAGCGATGTTGTGGGGATGATGATGATGATGGTTTCAATTAAGCACTCCGGCAGGCCACTAGCGGACCCGCTATGCGGCTATAAAACCTATCTACCAATGAACGGCCTTGCTTCGCCCCAGGCTGACTGACTCAGCCGATCTCCGCCAATCGGCGTCCTCGCCGGCGTCCTCCCAAAGTTCAGACTGAAGCCCCCAAATACCAGTGTTATGCGACTTTGTGGTGGTGAGGCCTGGGCACTAATCGCCTTGGCCTCCTCCACCGATCGAGCTTTCGTTCAACCGTTTTCACCTCAATGCACTGTTTCGCCCTCATCTTGGTCCATATTAGGGCTCTGAAAGTGGCCGAGGAGCCCCGTTGCCATCATAAACTTCGCTGCTTTGATGACACTGACCGGGTCGGTCAGTGTGTCTCTTATATCAGGCATGCCGCAGTGTGCCCGCTTCCTTTCCTCCTCCCAATATCCTCTTCTCATCCTCCTGTGTCTTTTGCATACCAGCAACACATGCTGAACGGTCTGTTCTCCCTGGCGGCATTGGCACCGTGGATCCGTGAAATCTGGCACCTTCCTCTTTGAGTGAGTCGATAATTGCCTTCGTCACTCTCCCGTTTCCGCTAATTGGGGCCAGGGGGGATCTCGTCGTCTTCTTAGGTACTGTAGATCGGGTCTTCATAGTTAGTGGTACTGAGGCCGGTCTAGGTCGCTGAGCCTTATTCAGAGTTATTTGACCTTCTCTAAATTCAACCTGGTCGGCTCTCTCCTCACCTCCACTAGATATTGGTATCATGGCGCTTAGCCTGCGTGTATCCAGTGTGGTATCCATCTCCTCTATAATATCCTCGTCATCCCAACTCCTGTCATCTCTTAATTGGATGTGGGTAGGTCCTCCGACGCTGTTCGGGAGAGGCCCTTCCCTTGGTCTTCCTCTCCATCCTTCATTCGTCTCATATCGTTCGGGGGTGGCTAGCTTTGCTTGATATGACCGTTCAAGCTCGCGTTGTTTATGTGGGCAGTCTTTAAACCATGGCTTATGGCCCTCCACGTTACAAATACAGCATTTGACCGCTCCTTTATCGTCACACTTGTCCGTGGCCTCTTGCTACCATCGTATGAATATCGGTGATGATTTGCTCGTCCGATCCTCTCATCCTAACGCCTCTTTGTTCCCCATCATTCAATTTAACAATGATCTCTCTTGCTTTTTCCATGATTGGCTTCTTAAGCTGTGGAGGCGAGCCTCGTACGACCGATGCGTAGCTAAGGGGGACTCCTCCCGGAGAGGAATTTCTAGTGGAGCATGTTGCCTTGATCGCCGTGACCCTAATCGATATGTAGGTTCGGCGTGTCTGCTTGCTGCAGGCCCTACCCCAGTTTTCCTCTTTGCGGGAATGCGACTTTTGGGGCGAAGGCAAACCCCTCACGCCTGGTTCAATTGAAGTTTGCTCCTCAAGCCTATCTTCGCAGCATAACTACCTCTAGATAGACCGACATGCGCATCCGTCCTCTCGAGCTACATAGATAGTCTCATCAAGCTCATTCGTGCTGTGGATTGGCTGTCCGAACACCAGATGGTATCGTCCACCAAGGGTCAGAGCCCATTGAAGGGGTGAGGTCCTTAGGGCCAGATCCGAGACCTGAATAGCTGTAGCAGTAGCTACCATTATGCACTACGCCCCGCGAAACTCCTAGGAGTTTCGTTTCGCGGGTCTCCCTCGTGTAGACCGACCATGTCTTGCAAGAGTAGGTGTATCCTATCCCAGCCAGCAACAGGATTCCTAGCTCTTACTAACCAAGCTTGCTTCCTCGAAGGTCTAGGCGACACGACAATCTACTACCAGCTTCACACCCACTGATCGCGCGTTAGAATACGAGTCAGGTAAACAACGCGTCGGGTGGTTTTCGTATCCAATTTCCCTTGCAGTCAACGTTTTGAGCTGGGCCCAAATCGTTCGAGGTCTCTTGGCTCTCCTGATACTGCCTGCAAGCAGTAGGAGAAGGTTCGTAGCCGGCAGCACGTACAGCTGGACCTCATCGCCGACCTGTTGTGGGGATGAGGAAACCCCAGGCTCCAGACCTTGTCCTTTAAGGACAATAATCGATGCCGCTTTAAGCATGCTATATGCAGGATTCCGCCTGCATTAGCTACGACTGTTGCCAATCATGGCACTCTACTACGAGCGCGGCTGGGATTAGGCGCCTTCTTGCTGGAGACCCACCAGCCTGGATGAGTATTTCCGGCGTCGTGAATTCGTCTTCCAACACATCGTTTTCGAGTGAGCAATTGCAGAGAGAGAGAGAGACGAGTTCGCTTCACCTCCATCGAGCAGCATTGGCAAATCAGCGTTTCTGGCCAGTCTTTTCCCACACGCTGACCATATCGAACAGATATCTACCCTTTCCCAAGACATACAAGCTCTGCAGTGTTATTTTCTAGAACAACACTGCTGCAGAAATCATTAAAGTAATCACTACTTTATGCCAGAATGCGGTCCTCCGGTCCAAATTTGGTATTGTAGTCGACCACAAGATGATTGATTTTGATGTTCTTAGTGAATTCCGTTTGTAGATTGAGGCTGGCTGGTCGGCCGGAACAACGATTCTCCGGCCAGTGCCATGAAAACCCCCAAATGTCAGGTAAGTAAGTCGCCCAGTTCATCATCCGCAGGATGAGTCGAGCCAAAGCCATGTCGCTGCTGCGGCCTGGTAACATTCTCCATAGCCGGCTGCAAGATTTTAAAATATTTCAAGCAAGATTCGGTTCAAAATGCTAATGTGGCTTCTGACCTTGTAAGTTGTAAAGATGTACCAGCTCACAACCTAAAGCTGGAAGATGCAATCTAGCTAGCCTAGTTTTAGCTTAGTTCCGGCCTGAAAAGCCGGATCATCTCTCTGGAGAAAACACTATCCTAGAACTATGCAATTTTACTTCCAACGTCCTCAGATCGATCCACTCCTTTTGCATGATGTGTCACATGCCAGTGACAATCCTTCAACATCTAGAAACAACCAAGACTCGTCGGACACTCAGGACGATACATCATACCGCTAGCAAGTTCTTCAATCGCTCAACATTATCAGATATTTCACCTATTCATTGATCGTGCGACGTCACCGTTCTTTGAGGCCGTGGAGTTCCGCCGACGTTCTGCTTCAGTGCCGCTTTTCTTTGATCTCCACCTGAGCTTGATTTGTTGGGTCAACTATCGACGGATTCATCGCTTCGCGGGGATAACATCTTTCGCACCCGTCGCGCTGCACATATTTGCCGCTGTTCATCACGACTTTACGTATTCTTTACGCGTGTCCGGGAACCTTTATCTGCTCTCACGGGGTCACTTCCGCCGACACGTCACTCACAGACTGGCAGGGTATATCTTCTCAACTTCTTAATGATACTCTCATTACACGTACGAATTCTTCCTTCGTACCCACCAAGCGTTGACGTTCCTGATTGGGTATGTGCTCTGACGCCGTCTGAGTTCTAAATCGTTCGTCAATCAGGTCTGTCTCTATGTCTCGGCTGGAATCTTTGGCTTCACATCTGTGGTTCAGCTCTTTGCGACTTTATATCGGAACAGCGTGTTTCGGGGACGCCTTCCACGAGCAGTGATCATCAAGGCTGGCGACGGCTTCATAATAGGCGTTCATAGTGACGTCTTGCGAGGATGGCGAACAGACGACTCTGGCCTTATTGGTCGACCCTCAGAAAGGGTTCACCTTCAAACTTCAGCGGCTTGCCAGGTACGAAAGCGGATCCGATGCGAGCGATTTCCGTCTGGCCTTGTTCACAGGTTCCCATGCGGCCAGCGTTCCTCTGGGGGAATTTGAAAGAGTTCTCATGGTCGCTTCGGAATTTGGCCCAATTGCCATACCCACGAGAACCGATGAGGCACCAGCGCAAGAATCAAGCCTTGAAGGAAGATGCACTGAATGACAGCTACGTACGTAAACTGCAAATTTCATCCCGGGATTGATATCACTAACTCGTCTAGATCTTACGCATCTCTATCTACTACGCGTCCGAACTCATTGAGCGTGGCTCCTTAAATGAGGGTCAATATCGGCGAGTCTCTGCTCATAAGTGGACGGTGAATCTGGAAGACAGCGAGCAAGCCAAACCACTTCATAAAAAAAGGCCTCGCTGAAGGAATATAGAGATAGATCTTAGTGATGTTAAGAATCGCGTGGCGTCTATCCACCTTGACGGGCAAAGACGAGGGAAACCGTCACACTCCACATTTCTAGAATGGACAAAAGGATGTGCGGACGTGTTAGAACAGTCTGAACGGGTAGGCTCCCTCGTACGATTTTTCAAGCCTCTCTGAAATTCACAGATCAAACCCGGAATCGAGAACGTGCGCAACCGCGCTCTGATAGAGCGTAGGGAGGAGAGTCGTCAGTACCCTTACATCCATACTATGGTCTATTGTCAATGTCACTCACAATCTGCAGCCAACAAAAACGAAAACGCAACCCTGAGGACATATCCCAACATCAACCTCCTCGCAAGAGCCCACGATTACAGGAGATTCGTTACTTGAACAAACAGAGAGTCAAGCAGGCCAAAGAAGTGTCAGGCCCCAAAGAAGTGTCACTTAACCCTATATTGCGGATGTTACGCAACCTTTCCACAGGCGATACCGTCCTTTCACCGTTGTCGCCCGATGCTAATCCACATGCTGTACCTAGCTCACAAAAAGCTGCCCCAACAAGCGATGCTGTCGTTGACGGAATGTTCCGACACGCGAGAGGCGCCGTGATCGGGACGACATCATTGAGACACAAGTCAAGCGACAAAAGTCACCTGAGTATCAAGCTTAACCACCGCGAGCCGTTGGTACGAATGCCCCTACGCTTACCTTAAAGAACGCAACATCTGCTCTTCACTGAGGTAGACGTGAACTATTTGTGAGAATCTGGAGGGCTTGGTCCCTGTCGACCCTCGTGACTTGTGTCGCTGCACCGAATTCTCCAAGATGGGGAAGGCGTGTGGTGATCAGGATAGAGCCGTGGTCGGCAGCTGGGAAGAAGGACTCGATGTCGTAAGCCTGAGAGTCTTCGACCTCTGCATGGTAGTCTCGATCGACATTGTCAAAGATGACGAGCCATCGACGATTTCCTTTAAAAGTCAACCATTGGAGAACAGCGTCCGCGCTCTCCGCTGTTTCTTCGCCATGTCCGGTGATCTTGACAGTCGACTTCGATATATGGTCGATACCTGCATATGTTGCAAAACCCGCCAAGCTCTGCAGGAGCGTGTCTTTGCTGTTGCCATTAAGCCATAGGATTGCACTATATCTCTCTTGGTGTTTCCGCGCATGGGCGATGATCAGCTGGGTTTTGCCGATACCATCGAGATCGTGAAGAACGTGAATCTTCCGTCCATGCCGCGAGGTTGAGAATAGCAGCGAAAGTTCCATCTGCATCATCTCTGCATCTCGATCGACAAAGTTGCCAGAAACGGGTAGACCGGTGAGATCAAATTGCACTTGAAAACTGAGCCCGATGTCATTATCTGTCACCTGTTGGCGGATGACCAGGTGCGAGGTAGGCGTGACGTGAGATTGGCGCAGCTCGTTGACTGCTATTGTTTCAAAGATCAGACTATTGTTTAACCCGAATATGTACCTCACCAAATGCTGCTCCCGTTCTAGAGGGTGAGCAGCGCCGCTATATCACCCACAATGGGTGAGGCGAGGGTGAAGCGAGGGTGAGCCGCAGCTGAAGGGACCCATTCGAGCTCCACAGCTTTCGGTTAGACTTGCTTCAAGCCATGGAGAACTAATTTCGGCCCCTTTCAATAATCTTGTTGCCTTCAGCTGCGCCTTCCCTCCACTTCAGCTTTTACGTCACCAAGACGGCTGTTAGATTGACTCGTACTGCGTGACCTCTGGTAGGCGACGTTTGCCTTTTATCTATAATACCGAAGCGACAACAAGGCCAGTCTCGGTGTATACACTGGAAAAGCAGCGACCACACAGACATTTAATATGATCGTTAGCCCTTCATCGCGCTGCTGACTTCTCTTTCTTTCTTACTCAACACTGAACCCCGTTGGTCTCTCTACACTCTCCTTCATACCCTTTTCTTCCTCGCTCGCCTAGCTGACAGCTACCACCTTCTCTAGAGCGCCTCGTGACTTTGCTTAGGCCGATATCCAGCCTTTCCGACGAACGTTTTTAGCTTCAGCGCCTCAGAAGGGGTTTGCACTATCACTATCTTCGGCAACCCCGGCGTCCATCGTCTTCGCCAGCATATACACTTGGAGCCCCGGCGTCATCCTCTTGTGTTCTCCCCACTATCCTCCCTCGTTATCTCCCTACGTGTGCCTACAATTCGCAGCTGCGGCGCACGACGCTTCAGCTGCCTCTCTGGCTCGCTTTGTGGCCAGCTTCATATGGCTATCATCCTACGGAGTGGTGTGGACGACTGGCGTGGCTATGACAACAGCCCCAGTGCAAGGAGCTCGGCCGGAGACGAGCTTCTTGCGACAACAGCCAATTGCATAAACACCTCACGTTCCTGACAAGGTGTTGGTTTGCCGCGCCCCCCATGCAGGTGCGGCACTACGGCTTGGTGCTGAGTTTTCAGCTAGTCTGCCAATGTTACCTCTATCGACTGCGCCTGGACTGATCGGGCTACGTTGGTCGAGCTCGGCCTGTATATGTTGCCACCGCTGATGACCATCGATTCTTCTCCGATGACAGTCAAGATCCTCAGCTTGCGGCCAGGACCTGAGGGCGAAGGGGGCATTGTATCAAAGGGCGGCTGCGACACCAGCAGTGAAGGAACTGCGCCATCCGCCCAGACCGTTGGGGCTTCCTGTACATCTGCCAAGTCACGTCGGCAGGATCGCAATTCGACGGTGATCGTATGGCCTAGGACGGAAGGCTGAGCGTGAAGCCAAGCACGGCCAATAAACCAACGTCAGCAAGTGGAGCCCCGGAGCCTTGGATTGTCTGCGCCGACAGCAAGCTTTTTGGTGTCTGCCTGGCTGCGCCCACGAAGGATGCCGTAATGATGGCGATCTGGTGACATGGGCTTGAGACGTCGATCTCGTTTTTGGGCGGCCATCGTGAAAGGCGTGGTGCTGCCGATCCGCAAAATAGTCTCAGCTTGAAAGTCCAGGCGGCAGCAGCTGACGAGATTGCACGGATAGACTGATCCGAGGGGCGCTTCGAGCTCTGGACTTGCATGGGACTGCGGTCGAATACGAGGCTCCAATGGCTTAGAGCTACGCTAGGGTCAGCCAATATGGTGTGAGATAGACAAGAGGAGATTGCGCACCTTCGTCTCGTGATTAAGCAGCGATAGCCAAAAATCAGCAATCGAGACCGCTAAAGAAAAGAGGACAGGAGCGGGAACAGGGTACGACGCAATTGAAGTGGTCCTCACCAGTCCATTGGAGAAGGAGAAGCGTGGCAAAGTCGCTACGGGCCTCTTCTGTGCTTTGTGGATTTCCTACTTGAATGTCCAACCAAGTCCTTTGCTTGCCTGGAAACGCCACGCTCAGAACCCCATCGACTTCAGGAGGAGGCCCAGAAGCTAGGTGCAACGCTTGGTACACAAATTTACGGATCTCGCGACTTCGCCCTCAACATGTCGAGCCTCAGTACTCAGCCGGTGACGGTAAATGGAGCGGGGAACAAGAGGATGGGGACAAAAAAGATACGAGATGCAGATGGCGAGGCAGGCTTGACACGGGAAGTCATTACGACTCTATTGAGTTGACCTTTCCATCGCGCAGCTGGTGTGGTAAATGTTCATCATACCGACAATGTCAACATCTTCGCCAAACCCATCCTCGTGCACGTAGAGGTCCCTCCTCTCATTCGTCTCAGAGCTTCTTTAGGGCGTCGAATGGAACCTTGCGCGATTCACGAGAGGTCATGTGTTTGTTACGGCTTCGACTACGAGGAGCTATTTGGAGGAAGCCAATGATCGCTCTAAGTGGGTCCTGTGGCCGCTCCTTGGTCCTTGCTCTGCCCCAAGCAAGCTGTGCACTTCGCCTTGCCGATCGACGTTAGGCCAGCCTCTGAGCATAAAAGGAGGACGTCCCCCCTCCTCAGTCCTTCAATTTGACACGTTCTAAAACCCCCTACGTGACCCGAATACCTGAGCAATGTCTAAGGCAGCACCACCGATACTGCTGCAGCATCGACGATCGACTGTGGCAACCAACGGATATCGAATCAAGAAACCAATTAGACGATGCTCGAAGCCGTTCTCATCTTCTCTTGTCCAGCAGCTCAGCGCTGGCGGAGCTGCAAAACTTGCCTCCGTGAAGCAGGTATTACAGACCAAGAAAAAAATAGTCGTAATCAGTGGAGCCGGTATCTCGGTGAACGCAGGCAGTGGGCTCTCCCCTCGATCCATACATAGACATCGCTGACGAGATAGTTCCTGATTTTCGAACCATAAAGAATTCTGGGGAGGCTTCCTTCGACATATCCGCATACAATTCTCCAGAAACCACCAAGCGTCTTCACGATTCGGTCCGCGCGTTATCAAGATTTTCCGCACAGGCAAAGCCCACCCAGCTTCACTATTTTTTGGACAGACTGGCACAAAGCGGCCGTCTTCTTCGGCATTTTACACAGAACGTCGACTGCATTGAACGCCAATTGAGTCACTTGTGGGAAAAGACTGTCCAACTCCACGGCCGGATCGATCAAGTCAAGTGTCAGTTATGCAGCTGGAACGGAGCCCTTCTGCCCCAGTGGTTCTGCGGGCCAGACTTACATGACTGTCCTCGGTGCGAGCAGGTGGCCATTCACAGAGAGAAGGTGGACAAACGACGCCGCAGTCTTGGCCGGTTGCGTCCGAATGTGGTCCTATACGGGGAAGAAGATCCGGATGGTGACGCGATCGGCAGGATTACCGAACGCGATCTCCGAACAGGCCCGGACGTCGTATTGGTGGTCGGGACTGGGCTGAAAGTGCCAGGAGCCCGCAGGTTGGTGAAAGAGCTATGTCGCGCCGCGAAGCATCGAAATGGGTTCACCATTTGGGCCAGCAAGGATGCGCCACCGCGTGGCTTGGCCATTGCTTTCGATGCCGTATTTCGATGCGATTGCGACGACCTAGCCGCTTTACTTTGACTTGGAAAGTAGATTTGTGGTAAAGGGGGATTGTCCGTTGGTTGCGGAGTATATAGGTAATTCCACGAATGCATTAACCAAATTGTCTTTCCTCCCAAGAAGACTTCTCTAGACTACTATCCCTTATCATCATTGCGCTCCTGGAGACTAATAAAAAAGCCAAATCAATATACATATTTCCTTTCCAGCCCCCGAGCTTACTTATATTGAGCCGTCTTACTTTAGTGAAGCTATGGTAGTGCTCTGCAACCCTAATAGGCTATGAATTCAGAAGTGTTTGGCCTCTTTGGAAAGCCTGTGAGCTTTATTTGCTTACCACTACTACGTAATACGCAGTAGACAAATGTGCAGGACGGGAAAGACAACCATTCCTATTCTAGCTAGAGTCCACACTAATAGATAGGCCAGGCGACCAACTTTTGTCAGGATATATAACATCCATAATCAGCTATGCCAACTACCGATTTATTGGCGTAAGGTCTTGATCCGATAATTATCAGCGATGACCTTCCAGAGTTGGCGAAATATTGACCAGGCACATCTATTACAAAAGGTCATATTGCTCCAGTGGCTTAATAGAACTCCGGAGAAACCAGCAGAGACAAACTTGATAGAGTCACGACTAAGAGAGGATGATTCGTCTGAAAGGGTCCTCGGCCTCCAGCATGAAAGGGACTTAGCAAAAGCTTTCGCGTTTCTTGCAGCAAGAACAGATGATCCTAAAGAGATAGTTGCGGTATGCCTAGAGGAGGGAGAAGATCAGAGATGCTTAACTATAAAATTGGCGATGAATAATGGCAATCTTGATAACGTGAGAGCAGGGTTTGAGAGGATGGCGAAGATCTTCGAACGAGTTGTGCGAACAGGTAAGCGTTATACTCACCATTATCGTCTTCGGCTCTAAATCGGAATATATAAGAGCGAAGCAGAATTGAACAAGAGCAGCACGCGCTCTTACGTGAGGTTATAGCCATGAACCAGAACCGTATCTTAATCCGCCTGCGGTCTCACCATGCGAAGCTTCAATGTAACTTCAAAAAAGATAAAATGCAACGGCCCAAATTTATACCGCAGCTTTATAAAGCAATCAACGGCCGGTCCGTAGCTCAGACGTCAGGAATCGCACCTGTGTTATTGACTGCGCTGACAACTGACATTGAGAAACTACACGGGCTCTTTGCGGATCTTGAGAATCTAGCGACGCCGAGGGCCAAATCAAGTCCAGGACTGGAAATTCTCGTCCAGTTGGTGATAACATGTCAGCACGTACACGATCAACGCATCTTGCATCAGGCTTTAATAGCTTTATCTCAACTAGTCCCAGGTTCACGAGCAGGCATTGTCCAGACTATAACCAAGCTTGGTCGTTACTCCACTGTATCCCAATTCCTGCTACAAGCTGCACGGAAATATCCCGTCTTTAGCAGGGTTCAGATCTCACCCGTCTATATCAAAGCGCCGAAGCTGCCTGCCACAGAACTTGACTCAATGACGATAGACCTTATTCATAGCCTACTAAACGGGTCCAAGCTTAAGAGAGCGTCAAAGTCCCACGCGTCGTCACCAATCGCAATTGAAGATCGCATACGCCATGAAGCAACGTTGACCGTTCCGGTGCATGCAGAAGTCCAGCTGCTTTTCCACTACGAACGGAACTCTTGCAAAGTACCTCCCAGAATAATTTGTTCAAGCAAACAAGCCTGCTTCCTTTGTAATCTGTTCTTCAAGGTAGATGGCAGGTTCATCATCCCAAGCACGCATGGAAGACTCTATGAAAAATGGGCATTGCCTGGTAAAGGGAAGAGTACTGGAAACGCCGATAGCAACATACTTACTACAATATGGAATTTCGTCTCAGCTGTTGAAAAGGCCCTACTTCGCGAAGTTCAATCGACTAGAAGACCATACCCAGACCCTTACGAGAGCATAATCCTCCAATCTGCAGTCTGTTCCCAGTCAAATCAATCTACGACTAGAACTCGTAAATCAGTCAGCCAAAGACCTATATGGCCTGAAGACCCTATATCTCCTCCCCAAAACGACGCTATATCACGGAAAGATTCGCTCATTCCCTACGCTGGAAAGATGGCCAACGCGACCGCGAATAAGGATAAAACTGAATCCCTTCGGTCACGATCGGAAAGGAGCTCTGCGGCTATTATACGTGATCCATCCCTGTCAAATGAGCTTCCTAGGTTCATATCTCCTGAGGAAACTATCAGCTCTACCGTTTCACGCCTTCTCCTCACAAAAGGTCAGCCAGTCTGGCGCAAAATGTCCTCCAACTTCCACGCGTTCGAAGTGAGAACGCCACAAATTCATCTTACAATTTCACAAGACGAACCCTTCTGCAACTTGTGGTCCCAGGACACCTCACATGAGCTTCATGCTGACTCGGGTCATTACTGGATTATCTTAGAATACCGTTCAGAACGTTCCGTCCAACAAGGCGAGACTGTTCCTATTGTGAACCTCCTCGATGTGCCATGCGAGCGCGATATAACAGTGGAATTTGGCAGTGCTGGATGGCCACGGGAGTTGCGCGTGTACAGCAAAGACGACGTTATTTCTATTATATATTCTCTACGTAAGCCGGTAGAAGGGCTGGATTACAGAATATTAGTGCGGTCTTTGCGCGATCGGTTCAAGTCAGGAAATGGTGCTTGATTCAGCTTGCAAGTTATATAGCATAGTCAGACGAAGGATAGCTTTTCTGGTATTGCACGGCAAGCTTTCTTCTGGCATAACAAACACCCGTTTTGTCATACTTGCTATACGCATCAGCTGATAGGGTCGCTAACTTGCAAGTAGCCCTGCGTGCGTCAGTCGGTAGCTGGCAGCATTTCAATAGGCAAGCAGTGGGCGTTAACGGAAATATTTCCGATAATTCATCTTCGGCTGGGGACACTTGCCACTTACAAAATGATTGCGACTCCTTGACACTGGAATTCTATTTATGGTTTTGATTCTACGTGAATGACCTCGTTTCATGCGCGTCCACGTATACTCGGCTTGCATTCCTGGCCAGCCCCCATGACCGAGCGGATCTACTCCGTCGATTCATATTCGTCAAATGCGAATCGAGAGGGAAGCAGGTAACTTCTAAGGCCGATGAGCGAGCTAATTTTCGATCGTGCGACGGATGCAGAATGCATCCATCAAATCTGCCCTACTTCATGTCTGGGAAGGGTGATTGCTCTAAGCTAGAAAGAGTTCGGGGAATTTGCGTGGGGCATCTCCTGAAAGCCGCCCACCTCTTTTTCCCTGGCAGTGTTCGGTCCGACCTATGATCTGGTACCGCGAGGATCTCTTAGGTGCTCTGGCACTTCAAGGACAGGAATCCGTGGTGGGGGTCATTTACACTCAGGTAACGTGCTGATGCAGCCTTATCAGACCGGAAAGCGGACCAGAATATCCGAAGGTTGCAAGTCTCAAGCATGAAAGTTTGGACAAATCAAATTAGAGGTCGGGCGGTTCTTGGATGGCAGCCACTTCACACTTTTGCCTCCTTGCTGCCTTATCTTTGTTGGCGTGTTCTGATCCAATCCATTTCCTGCCGACCCTTTCTTAGAGCCAATCCACAGCTTCCAGCATGGGGCAATCCCTCTCTCGGAATTACAAGGGGCTATCAAAGAATGTATTGCAGGCTTAATGCTTTGCTTGTGGATTTTGACGGGAAACGGCAGACCAACCCTATCCAGCAATAGGCCTTGCAGATTCCAGTTCATATACCACCGTCAAGATATACCATTTCCTCTTTCAAACTCGAGCAAAAACCTACTTGTTTCTGACCTTCAAACCATTCTCACCAGCAGAAGATAATTACCATCAGGATGATTGTCGTCGCCGATCCTGCAAAGCTGGAAGATCTGCAGACGCAAGGGCAGATTGAACTCCTGGATGTCATTGACGCACTGCGAGCAGAAGGCTTGAGCGAGTACACGGCCCTTCCGCAGTTGATTGTCTGCGGAGATCAGTCCAGTGGCAAGAGCTCGGTCCTTGAAGCCATCTCTGGTGTGCCTTTTCCTCGCAAAGACACTCTCTGCACCAGATTTGCTACGGAAGTCATTCTACGTCGAGCTACGGATGAGTCTATAGCAGTGTCTCTGGTTAGTCACATGGGAATGTCGTGATGCTTAATAAGCACTGACGCGTGATTTTGCAGGTGCCGGGGAAGAGCAGGTCTTCCCAGGAACGAGCAAGTCTTTCGGGCTTTCATCATGACCTCTCAACTCCTGAAGAATTCCCTGCGTTGTTCGACAAAGCCAAGCAGGCGATGGGTCTGGATGTCCTTGGGAGTCGAGCCTTTTCGGAAGACATTCTACGTGTTGAGGTCTCTGGTCCAGCCCAACCCCAGTTAACGGTGGTAGATTTGCCAGGTCTGATCCATTCTGAGAATAAAAAGCAAAGCGCCCCCGACGTCAGACTAGTTCACAAGCTTGTCGAATCTTACATGAAAAGTGAAAGAAGTATCATCCTGGCCGTGGTATCTGCTATGAACGAGTTCGCCAACCAAATTGTCCTCACAAAGGCTCGCGAGGTCGACCGAGACGGGGAGCGTACCATCGGCATCATAACCAAGCCGGATACCTTGCGGACTGGGACTACCTTAGAAAGAGACTTCCTGGCTCTTGCGCGAAATGAGGACATCAAGTTCGAGCGCGGCTGGCATGTGGTCAAGAATCTCGATCTAGGAGCCGGGGAGGAAGAAACAAAGGATAGAGATAGCGAGGAGTCACTGTTCTTCGAAAAAAGTAATTTCAAATCTCTACCGCCGTCCAGTGTTGGAATTGCAAGTCTGCGCCATCGTCTCAGCCAAGTTCTCTTTCGCCAAGTCCAATCTGAACTCCCCAAACTCGTTGAAGATATTAGGTCCGGTATTGCGAAAACAAGGGATGTGCTGGACAAGCTTGGCCCGAGTCGCGTCACACCTGAGGAGCAAAGAGCTTTCTTGATAAGAATCAGTCAGGAATTCCAAATTCTCTCAAAGGATGCTATCAACGGCCAGTATAGTAATTCTTTCTTTGCGGACCGCTTACCAGCAAAGAGACGTCTGTGCGCTGTTATTGCCAATTCTCACGACAACTTCGGGAACAGCCTTCGAGAAAACGGAGCACGGTGGATCATTTCGGAAGGCAAGGGCAGAAAGTCAGTAAGAGAGAGCAGCAGCAAGTATCGTACTCGGGAAGAGGCGATCGACAAAATCCAAGATTTATTGCGCATAAGTCGCGGAAGAGAGGTAACTACACATTCGGTTCACACATCGCGTCTCGTACACAGGCTGACTGTGGTCTAGCTTCCTGGGCTTGTGAATCCATTACTCGTCGGTGAAGTCTTCAGACAATACAGTGAGCCTTGGGAAGGTATCGCCCGCTCCCACATCCGCTCGGTCTGGGAAAGCACGAAGGCTTTTCTTGCGCAGGTCTTGCAACACTTGGCGGATGCGGAAGTCACCCAGGCTCTGTTTTCTGAGCTGCTAGAGCCCATCATGGATGAAAAGCTTCACCTTGCTTGTTCGAAACTCAGCGAGCTTATTGCAGTCTATAAAGACCACCCGGCCACGCTCAATCATTACTTCCAAGAAAATTTGGTGGCTCTAGAAAAAGCTCGTAGACACCCTCGCATCGAGGAAAAGCTGCATGAGATCTTCTCACAACGAAATGAAGTCAACCAGGGGGATATCCAGCTTCTCATGTCGGCCATGCAACTTGAAGAAGCGCCCGACATGAACCGGAAAGCCGCAGAGGCCATCTTCGACAACATGAACGCTTTCTACAAGGTTTGCACCTGATCGTTCTACAAGTGCCTCGTTACTGACTGTTGGCTGAGACTGCTATGAAAGTCTTCCTAGACAATGTTCCAAGCCTCGTGATCCAGGAGACTATCGTCAACCAGGTGCCACGTATGTTCTGCCCAGAGTCCGTTTTTTCCATGGAGTCAGACCTTGTGAAGAAGATCGCCTCCGAATCCGAAGCCAAAATACTTCAGAGACAGGAATTGACGCGAAAACTTCGGACATTGGAGGCTGGGTATCGCATCTGCAAACAATACGTTTCTCGGGAAATTTCAGGTTTGTCTGTCCATTGATGACACGGATTGATCAAGAATTGCTAAGAATAAGGGTGAAGGCGTGAAAGAGCAGATCAATTTCCCTGGAACCTCGTCAAGGGAGGACTTAGTCAATGACGACGAGAATGCCTCTTGTGGCTCGGATGAGGTGATCAGGAGTGTTCGAAGTCTAACAGAGGATTCATTTGATGGAACTATGCCCACGGCGTCGCCGAAAGAAGTTACTGCATTTGAATCTGTTGAAGATGTACCGAAACGGGTAGGCCATTTCCTCGTCCAAGCTGTACGAAATGCTGATACATGACAGGTTATCAGCAACGCCATTGAAAGTTGGGGAAATTTTTCGACAGAAAAGTTCGAGGAAGCAGCGGTAAATACTCTCCTTCGAAATCTCTCGCGGAGTTAACGGCATCCTTCAGGAACCAGGACCGGCCATCTTTAGTCAATCTATCCGAGCGAAGAGCAAGAAAGGGAAACATAAGAAGACAAAGCTTACCTCTGCTGAATCTCCAGCTGTAGAAGCAGTTACGGAATGGCTATAATAACAGATACGAAAACTTTTTGCGTAAGCGATGACTCGGATCGACCATCGTAGCGACCGCGGTGACTAAAGAAGGGGAAAGTAGGATAGCTCTTCGAATAGGCAGATAGGTAGTTCGCTCTTTACATATCCTTTTACCGTAAGACAAAAATACCGTAGGCGTTCCTGCAAGGAAGTAATGGAGATACCACGTTCGAAAAGGTAGCTCAGTTAACCGTTTCGGTGTAATAGCGAATTCTTGGAGACGTTGCCTGTTACGCATAGCGAAAGAATTCCGTAGAACTTATCAATGGCTATTCTGCCACTGGCTTTCAGCCTTGTTCGGAAGTTGAGCAATTATATATAAGAGATTGTACAGCTAGCATCCGCGGCACTGTCCTACGAGCGAATAATGTAGGAGGATAAACCTTCTGTCCGGTTTCCCGAGTATAATAGCTGTCTCTGACGACGCATATAGTGTAGTTCGAGAGCACGTTCCCTTGCAGATCAAGGAATCCATCCCACATTCAAACAATGATCGAACCTACGCAGAGATAAGTTGTTGGAGGTAGAAGCGCAGGAGAGTCAAATCTTCGTATTTTTTTTCTTTTGGTTCATCTAAACAGTACTTCTCCTGTCTGATGATTTTAGCCAGAATTATGCATTGAGTGGCCATTTTTTGAATTTTCAAAGCGCGAGAAAGTTGAGTCAGCGGGGATGTACGGATATGCTCATCGACAAGTGAGTTCTGCGTGTCGATAAGGTCGGCAATCTCATTGCATGCTGCTTGACGGTTTATGTGCACCAGGTGAGTCTTCCCCGCCTCTTCCCCCTCCTCTAACGCAAGAGCGTTCGAAATGCACACAACCGCTCGTTTATTGACCTCAAAGATCTCTGGCGAGTGCGGCCCCATGGTCGTCCAGCTGGGAAACTCGGAGCTGCTAATTTGAAATTTAGAGAGCTCCTCTGTAATTGGAAGGTTGTGGTTCGCCGTTGGGAACCAACCCTGCTGTTCGCTGCCCCTGAGGAGTAGTAGCGTTGTGACTTGTTTGTAGAGAGGATCTGTTTCAAAATGCTCCTTCCATAAAAACAAAACAGCCTCTGCTATGCCAAGGGCGCCAAATGTATAAGATTGTCCTGCCAGATATTCTAGCCAATCGTACATGGTCGAAAGTATTTTAGCGCCTCTTCTGTGCATCTCATGCTCTGACTCATCTGCAAACTTCATTGGATATCCTCCCTGAGGACCACCGCATCGCCGTTCCAACGCCTTTGTCAGGTATATTGGTGCATCCCAGCTCGAGAGCTTCTGGTCGTTCCTATTGCCAAAAGAAAAATCAGTAAAAGTGATGTTGTTTATATGGAGAGAGAACGTACTGTTTCCCAATACATATTTGACGAATTTCCTCTTCATCCTCGGGAAGCTGGGATATTCCACTCAATTCGGCAAATGCTGCAATGAAGTGGTAAATCAAGAGACAACGGTATTCGGGTCTGCGAGCGGCGTAGTTGACAGCCAATGATGGATGAAAAGATTGTAGTATTACTGTCCTGTGGTTTCCGCCAGCTCGAAACTCTCTTCGCACAAACTCGTACTCTTTGCAGGGGAGTTCGAATTGCTTCATCCCAGGATCCTTGTATTCGTCCCGGTGGCAACGGATAACCACTTTCGGTTTCTTAGCTCTCAGAATCTCTGCCAGAAGCTGATGACATCGTTCGTCTGGTATGTGACTCTTATTGTCAGGCTTAAAGGAGAATGCATCTAGGACGGTCACGGTGTGGATGCTTCGCGCGCCGTTAGTTGCAAATCGGATAAGCTCATCCACTGCCCACAGCGTTTTGCAGCGACCCACAAATTGTGGGAACGGATGTCCGTATTCGTGAGATGTTCTTGTCTTTGGCCGCTCCAGAATAACGACTACGTCTGCTGGGCCGGAGGCAAGATTGCACGCATGGTCAATCTCATCGCAAGGGACATCAAATTCCTTTCCAAAATCTTTGAGAGCTTGGAGAGAACTCAAATCACCGAGATGATGGAAGCTGGCTGGTGGTGTGCGGGGTAGAGCCTGGACACTCAGAGGGATCGGAATACCCAGGCAGACGTGATGTCTGTAATTGTCTGCCATTTTTGCATGCTTTTATTGTCTCAAGAGCAAAATTCGGGATGAGTCGGTAGGCGTACCGACTCAGCTGGACGGTAACCTCGAGGCATGTTGTCGTTATGGATTGTTACGAGAGCGTAAAATTAACCAATGCGAGCAGTCCCGCACGAGGTCACGGCCGCTAACTGAACCATTCGCTATGCAGGGGGGTGCCGGTTAGCAGGTTTCTCGAACTTTCCATGGGCACGTGCCCAGCAGTACGCTGTTGCCTAACCTGCACTCGGCCCGAGCTCCAGTTCATTCAATGGACCTGGCGATCTCAAGGTGAACCCTACTGTGCGTTCCTGATAATTGTCTTGGCCTTTTCCCTGATATATTTCAGACAACCCTCTCACGGTAGAGGATAACAACGAACAGACCAGTTGAGCCAGAGACTAAAATTACGCACCTCCTCAACACCCACCCGAGGGACGAGCCAAAGACGCACGTTTGCCGAATGGCTCCCGCTACGCCTAAACCCCCGTCTAACCTGTCGATCGAACAACGTCGCTCTACACCTGTATTTAGATAGGCACGTTGCCAAAAAAAGCGAGGACAGAATACTGGTGGTCGCAAGCCCTCCCAGCGCCAGCTCTCCGCCGCCTTCCCAGCAATCTAAGGCCCGAATTTACGTACTTGAAGAGAAGGAATGGGAGATTAAGAAGATTCTCGGTAAGAGACGGGTAGGGAAAGGCTACGAATACGGAGTACGCTGGAAGGATAGCTGGCTGCGCGGGAGCGAGTTGGGGAACGCCCGGCGATTGCTACGGGAGTTTGAGGCACAAGGCCGGGCACAGCGAGGTTCGAAGCCTCACAAAGCGACACGTGCAGGCTGGATAAATCCTTGGACGCAGTAGACGCGCATTGCTATGCATTGCGTCGTGTAGGAGAACGTAGGCTTGATATTAGTGGCAAGAATCAAGAAATGGAATTTTTGCTATTATTGCAGATGCCACAGGTAATCGGGACATTCATAGTGACCTTACGCAAAGGAGGAAAGGTATGTTGCATCTACCTCTATCGTGCTGCCCGCAGCATTTGATACCCCGCGGTAAGTGGTGTCTCCAGCTCCCCCTTCTTGCGCCGAAACTCCCAGCTTGTGCTTACTTTTCCAATAGTCTTATCTTTCTTTGGCTTACCCATCCCTATCGTATCGAACTTCTCTTTTGAGCTCCAATCGTCGCTGACGGGCTTCTCTTTTCTAGTCGGTATGGCACTCCGCACTTTATACCTTCCTTCCATCTCCGCCAATTTCTCCCTCACCTCTCCCTCTCGTTCTTTTCTCTCCACAATTTCGTCTCCAAGCTCGTCGATCATTTGATTCTTCTGCTTAAGCTGTTTCAGCAGGTATTCTTCTAGCTTCGTGGACTTCTTGACGTTTTCGTCATCGCCTCGGCACACCGCATTTGTGACTTCTTCAGACGCTATCCGGTATCTCTTACGGAGTTCCTGGACCTCTACTTTTGTATCCTTGACTTGAAGTCGAAGTGACGCGATTTCGGCTTCATGATGACGAAGAGAGGCGCGCATGTCTTCAATGTCTTGAAATTCATTCATGTCGGTTATGGGTGTAGTATCAATTGACGCCCTCGTTGAACCATTGGATGTAACCGGAGATCTTGGGGGTGTAGGCAGAGGTACAGTTTCTCCTGGTCTTGACTTCGTGCGACCGGAGCGCACCTCTGGGAGTGATTTCTTATTGCCACTACCGACCTTCTTCAAGGCTCGAGAGATCCGAGCGCAACGCTCCTCCTCTTTTACGGGCAATGTATCACGTGCAAGTTTGTTAGCTTCCTCGAGCCGCTTCTTCTTTACCGCGTCGATGTCCTCGCCTTTTCTCTCCTTAGCATCCGTTATCCACTCCCCGAATCTTTCACGGAGCGGCAACGCTGGCTGTTCGGCCATAATTACGAGAAGAATGAAGGCGGCTAGGGGATGCTTACAATCCAGATATCATTGATAAGAAGGTGCAGTCTGTTGAAGTATATATTGGTTCTTGGGTGTGAGAAAGACCTGCATATGCACGGCAGGCGGGGTAAGCCATGTGTACCCAGCTGATTCGCGGAGCATTGGCCTGTCATCTAGAACCGCCAAGATTTAGCATATGCAACTTCAACTCATGCACAAAGCTGTTCAATTTATCCTTAAACTCGGCGGCAGAGCCATCGAGGATATCCTTGCTGACGTGCGTGTCGACGAAGACAGCAAAGTGTAGGCGAGCTTGTCGCTCCAGCTTTTTATCCTCCCGCTGTGCTCGGGTCCTGTTCAGAAACGGCAGAGTCGAGAAGTAGTTCAAGTCTTTCGTTTCGGTCGCATCGTAAGTGGTAGGCTCGTTCAACACTCGGCATGATTTGTCTGCAAGGTACTTCTCGAAGGGGACAAGAACCTCTCTGAATCCATATTGGCAGCCTGCTGTATCGAGAATCCATGCCTCATTAGCGAATAATCGTCCCACTTTTAACACTGTGTGTGGCATATTGCTAGAGTCTGGGCCAGGAACGAGCTTTGTTGGAATCAGTGGCTTTCCAATATGGATATCCAATACTTCGATAGTCGAGGCTACCCCTATAAAATATAAATCCTAGCTTACCCAAGTGATGATCTTGGGGGCTGTCTCACCTTTAAGAAGCTTCCGGGTTAGACGACCTAATAGTGCCATGGCCGTTGTGCATTGATTGTTCGCAAGAGCTGCCTCCTTATGGTCGATATTGGTGGTGAGATGAACTGGAAAGAGACCACGTTTTGATCAAGTAGTGATAGGTCTTTGATTTTGATGAAGGCAGAGGACCCCATGTTCGCACTGTATCTTTGTCAGGTCGACATCATATACAACCTCTCTGTATGTCAACAGGGCGGCCTTGAGCATGTTGGCTGTTCGAAGGAGCTTCTTTCGTTGTCCCAAGGCGCGGCAATGGGCTTTATGCTTTGGCCAGTGTCCTTTCTGGCAGTCACGGTTGCAGTAGACACTACCGACAGAATCTCCAGGCTGGTACTCTGGCGCGTCCATGCAAACAACACACCTCATTGTTGCGTCCGTCCAACAGTTTGCACACTGCGCGAGATATGCTAGTGCCATCTCGAGCCGCCAAAAATTGGTATATGCAGTTAGACCCTTAGGTTAAGGGTGATTCCGTAAACTGAAATGTTTAGTATATTACCGTCTAACAAATGCAGAAATGGCAACATAATGCCCACTACGGAAGAGCCTTTCAAAAGTTTCCGCCCACGCTAATTTCTTGGCATTAGCCCCAGCCCTAACCCTAGGTGGACTCCAGGGTTGTTGGGGGGGGCACCCTAAAGGTGTTGGCCTGGAGACAGTTTGTAGTACCTAGACTAGGAATGCCTTCCGGGGACCCTTTTGGGGCCGGCCCCCCAACAACCCTGAGCCCATCTAGGGTAAGGGCTGGGGCTAATGCCAAGATATTAGCGTGGGCGGAAACTTTTGAAAGGCTCCTCCGTAGATAGGGCGACAAATTTGAAGGTGGTGGCGTCGAGTGCGGGGTTGTATGACGATCGGTGAGTGGCTATGAAGGGCTAGTGGCTTCTGAAGCCAGTGGCTAGCTCCTGAGCGCTAAACGCAAGCGCTGATAGGTGCAGTCCAGCCTTAGTAGTGAGTCCGCAGAAAGAGGCTGCGTGAGGAGAAAGCGGAAGCTGGTTGTGCAAGGCCCCGTATAGTTCAATCCTCTAAATAGAGAAGACCCACGACGGCCACCACCTCCGTCACCGTAGTGCATCCCACGACACGCGGAATTCATCCCGCACCCGCCTGCGACTCCTGAACGCGTACGACGAATTGCAAGCGACTCGCAGCATGTGATAGACCGCGTTGACGCCCTCTCTGTACCGCAGTCCACCATCGGCGAGAATCCGCTCTCTTAAATTTTTTTAAAACATCTCCCCTCAATTCAAAAATGAGGGATATCAAGATAGAGATTATCAATACGACGGAGCAAATCGGTGATTTGGTCGATTGGCTCGTCTTCCGCCACGCACCTGTTGCGACCCTAGAGGTTAAGCTAGTAGCAATAGCCAATAGTGACTGCAGGTTGGGTTTCGCGGAAGAGTACTGTGGGTGCAAGGTAACGGTTATTGTCAAGTCACAACTGATTCAGTTCTTGGTAGGAATAGAATACTTTATTGAACACAAGGAAATCTATCTGGGCTATTGAATGATCGTGCTTATATAGATTACCTTGCTCTGTGTGCTCCTTGAGCTCAGTCCCTGATCGCGCTGAGCTCCCGGTGTTGCTCCTATGGCTCAGTGTTTCCCGGCACTGAGCCTCCTGAGCACGTCACGTGCCTCCCTGTACTTCTCCCAAAGTGGGTAGCGGCGGCTCGTGCCGTTGTGGTTGCAACAGCACCGCCAGTCCCATACTCGCCAACCCTGTACATCGATCTCGAAGGCGTAGACCTCTGTCGTGAGGGCTCCCTTTCCATCCTCACCCTTATGATCGATACGGGAATCCCGACCAGACGCGTCTACCTCTTCGATGTGCATTTGCTGGGCGCACAAGCGTTCAATACCGCCGGCGTAAAACAGAAGACGCTGAAGGATATCCTTCAGGACGACAAGATCCCGAAGGTCTTCTTCGACGTTCGCAACGATTCAGATGCCTTATTTGCGCATTTCGGCGTGGCTTTGCAGGGGGTGGAGGATGTTCAGCTTATGGAGAGTGCTACGAGGAGGACCACTGGATCCAGGAAGTTCTTGAGCGGCCTGGCAAAGTGTGTTGAGAAAAATGTGCTTATATCGCTCCATGGTATTGACCTAGCGAGCTGGAAGGCAGCGAAGGAGAAAGGGGAGAGATTGTTCAAGGCTGAACATGGCGGTTCATATGAGGTCTTCAACCAGCGCCCGATCCCGGAAGAAATTATTTTATACTGTGTTGGTGATGTCATGTGCCTCCCTGAGCTGCGGGATAGGTTCTGGAAATGGGCCGATGGTTGGCGAGACCTGGTCAATGAAGAAATCAAGAAGCGCGTCGCGGCATCTCAGAAATCAGAGTACCAGCCCCATGGCCCAGATAGGACGGTGGCTCCGTGGACCGAAGACCAGAATAGGGCTTTGGATAAGTGGCGTTACGTCCCTCCTCCTTGCGACTAACGTCTGTCCCTGAGTCGAGAGACGCACCCCGTCGCGAGACGAATCCACGATTTAGGTATCTCAAGTCCTTTCCTCGCGAGTCTATAGAATTGTTGTCAATATATCACTATTCTTCAGCCATTTCTCCCCCAGGAAACCAGTGTGCAACGAGAAAATTACCGCGGTCGATCATGCTGTCAGTCGTGTCGCCACCGCAACGAGAGCTGCTTCAACTGTGTACCCCCTGCTTAATCACAACCATCTTTGTCTCTTCGAATTTCGGAGCTATTATATAATAGTCTCATAACGAAAGATTATGGCTCCAGGCTTCAAAGATGCCCTGCACTTAGGAACATGCATTCCGGGAGTTTCGCCGAGCGGAGAAGGTGGGCTCGGCAGCCTCCCGACGTTGCGTCATGTTTTAGTGCGCATTGGCGTGCAGTAGCGTGCTTACATCATACTGTATCGAACTGAATCATACTTTACCGTTATCCCTCTTTCAGAATAGCCTTCAGGATGATTGTGGCGCATAGTGGCAGACTTTGGAGTGGACTTTGGAGTGGACTTCCTCCTTCTGCCAGGCATGATGAGGATGGTTGCAGCTTGAAGGAGAGTGTTGAGAGTATGTTGATGTAGGACTATGGAAAGAATTCCGTGGAAGTGAGGAGAGATCAGGCAAGGGAGCAATTCTTCTCTTGATCTTAAGCCTTGCATTTACCCCGCACTTTCTTAGAGTACGAACTTGGATTGGGTGGTGCAGGTGTATGCTGTGTAACGTCGATTGGCTTGGTCAGCTGAGAAAAGGGAGCGGACAGAAAAAGTCTGCTCACTGCGACATTTACAATTGCTTCTTGCATGTCATTTCATCTCTCAGCACTGTCTCTAGATCACCTTATCTGTCCCAGCTTCAGCCATGACACCTATAAGCGTATCCGAGATCTCTCGCCTGGATCTCCGAGAACTCGAAACCC
>JAABUY010002165.1_pt1 | contig 24075 bp, 24 predicted proteins | sample 5560271 | NCBI WGS metagenome assembly JAABUY01 (sample SAMN10711886, study PRJNA513374) | rock metagenome | isolation source: Antarctica rocks | place: Antarctica: Victoria Land, University Valley | reverse complement strand
GCCCGCAACGCCTCATTCTCCGCACGCAGGGCGGCGATGACCGCAGCATCTGTCATAGTGTGACTGTACCAGATGGGGCCTGCTTGCCCCCTCCTGAATAGTTACGAATTGCCATACCAAAGTACCTGAACAATGCGGGGTGCGACGACGGAAGTGCTCCACGCCGAACTTGAGCCCCTCGGCTTGCGCGATCATACTATAGTCGATGTACACGTCGAGGGTGTCCGGCATACCGGTTACGGACAACATCAAGTTGTCGCCCTTGTCCTTGGGATTGTCCTTGTTGTGGTGGTCCATGGCCGCAGAGTGGTAGTACAGTTGGTCCGGAGGGGTAACCCGCCGCAGTGTCTCCATCACCGGAGCAGCATGCATGCCGAACTCACTGATAAAGCGGCCCTTGTTCTCAGCATAGTGGGTGAACGAGACAGCCTCAGGCGTGTTTTCGCGCCGTGGCTGATCGTCGAAGTGGCGCGGGAAGCTGCCGTGCCAGACATACCAGTCGTGCATATCGCCGTCCTCGACGCTGTTGTCGTCGTCGCCGCCGAACGGGCTACCCGGCCAGTAGGGCGTGTGCCCGTCCTCACGCGCCACCGCGGCGGGTAACGTTTCGCTGTACAACAGCGTTCCAGGGACCGCATACTGGGGACGATCCCAATAGCGCTGGTTGTGCAACCATTGGTTTTCATTGTTGCCGCACCACAAAGCCAGCGAGGCATGATTGCGCAGCCGACGCACCTGATAGCGCGCTTCAGCGGCCACCTCGGCTACATACGCCTCATCGTTGTCCGGATACGGTGCGCAGGCGAACATGAAGTCTTGCCAGACCAACAAACCTAGGCGGTCGCACAAATCGTAGAAGGCATCGTGCTCATAGATGCCTCCTCCCCAGACGCGGAGCATATTCATGCGTCCCGCGCGGGCTTGCTCGAGCAACAGCGCGTAACGATCGTCAGCCAGGGTGCCGATGAAGGAATCGGCCGGTATCCAGTTCGCCCCCTTGGCAAAGATCGGCGTCCCGTTCAAGACGAAGCGGAAGAAGCGGGTGCCGCGTTCCTGCTGATCAGGCGACTGGTCCAACTCCAGCGTGCGGATACCAACGCGCGTCTCATACCGATCGAGGACCACGTTCTCATCCTCGAGCGTCACGTGGGCTGTGTAGAGCGTTGGCTCCCCCCTATCGTGCGTCCACCACAGGCGCGGCTGCTCCACGGTCAGGTACAGAGTGCCCGATCGATCGACGGCGTCGCCGTCTAGGGTAAGCTCACCTCCGGCGGACGGCGCGCCGTCCGGCCCCAACACCTCAACGCGCGCCGTCAGCGCGCCCGGGTGTGCGAAGGCCTCGGCCTCCACGCGCACCGCCAGCGCCGCCCGGCGCGCTTCGCGCTCGATCTCCAGCGTGGCCACATGGATGCCGTCCACCATAGCTTGACGCTCATGCCTGAGTTCGATCGGTCGCCAGACACCGATGGTAGGTAAACGAGGCCCCCAGTCCCAGCCGTAGCCATACTGTGCCTTACGCATGGGGATACGCTCGGGACTGTGGCCCCAGGGGTCGATCCCATCCACCGCCTGTAGATGGTCCATGGGGCGGCCAAACAGGATCGCCAGGGTATTCTCACCAGGATGCGCCAGAGCGGTCACGTCGAACACGGCAGGCGTGAACATGTTCGCGTGCCGCCCCAGCTCCATACCGTTCAGCCAGATCGTCGCGTACGTGTCCAGACCGTGCAAGATCAAACGCAACCGCTCATCGTCTTCCAACGGCCCGGCAGCGCCCGTAAACCGTACACGGTACCACCATTCGCGGTCCTCCATCCAGCGGCACAGCTCTTCGTTACGGTCGTAGAACGGATCGGCAATGCGCCCGGCAGCTATCAATGCGCGATGCACATCACCCGGTATGTCGACGTCAATCCAGCCGGTATCGTCGAACGCCACGGTATGCGCGTCCGCGCGCGCGCCATCTCCCGGGGCAAAATCCTGTAGCTTCGCGTACTCGAACATTCGTCACCATCTTTCTATCGATCAGCGCACAACGTTGCCGCCGGCCAGACACCCTTGGCCGACGACCGCGCTCACGGCAGCGCGTTAGTCCTTGATCCACGAGCGGTTGCGGCCCCGCACAGAGATGCGTCAGGCCAGGGAAGACCAGGAGGATGATCAGACGCGGGCAAACCTCGCGACCCTATACCTGTCCCGAAAAAACCGTGAGTATCCGGTCCATTTGCGCGTGCACGTTCGCATCCACCCGCCGGCGCCGTTCGTCGGTCGCGAACCAATCCAACGTCCGGCGGATGCCCTCCCGGAACGGTATGGTCGCTTGGAACCCCGGGACGAACGCTTTGATTTTGCTGTTATCGAACACCACGCTCCAGGTCTTGTCCCCTAGCAGGCTTCCGCCGAGCTCGGGGTCCACACGCGCGATGAAGTCCGACGGTATGTGGACGATGTTGGCTTCCACTCCTAGCGCGTCAGCGATGGTCTCGTAGATCTGATTCCAGGTCAGGACCTCGTCCGATGTGATATGGAATGCATGGCCCACCGCCTGCGCGTTCCCGATCAAGCCCAGGAACCCGCGTGCGACGTCGTCGGCGTGGGTGACGACCCATAAGGATGAACCGTCGCCATGGACGATGATTGGCTGCCCGTTCTTCAAGCGGTCAGCCAGAGTGTAGCAGCCCCAGCCCCCGATCGCGATCGGGAAATTTGGATCGTAGGTAAGCGAGGGCCGCACTATGATGACGGGGAAACCGTCCTCACGATAGGCCTGCAGCAAGCGCGTTTCGCACGCGATCTTGTCGCGGGCGTACGCCCAGTACGGGTTATACAGCGGCGTCGATTCGGTGATCCGATAGCTGGCGGGCGGCTTCTGGTACGCCGAGGCGGAGCTGATGAAGATGTATTGCTTGGTCCGACCGCGGAAGAGAGCGAGGTCGCGCTCGATATCATCGCGTGTGTAGGCGATCCAATCTACCACCACGTCGAACTGACGATCCTGAAGGATGGTGTGGACAGTTGTGGCGTCGTTGATATCGGCCGTCAGGTGATGGACGCCGGGGAGCGCGTCATGGCTCGCACGACGATGCAGCAGGAACAGATCAACCCCTGCTTCCACCAACCAGCGGCTAACGGCGGTACTGATGAAGCCGGTGCCGCCGATGAACAGAATCTTCATGTGCACTGACATCCTTATACTGAGGAGGATGTAGACGATGCGGCATCCATCCATGTATGCGCTGGCCGGAATCCGAGTTCCTTTTTCGCCCGCCTATTACTCAACAGCGTTTCGTGTTCGCCAAGTTCCAGGCGCACCGGGACATCGGGATAGTAGCGGCGCAGCAGGTCGCGGGTGGGCAGATCCGACGACACCTCGTCGTTGGCGATGTTGAAAACTCTGAAACCCGAACCATCGGTCTCAATGCCGCGACGACAGGCTTGCGCGAGGTCACGCGCGTCGATGTAGCTCCAGACGATGCGCCGGCGCGCGACCGGGTCGGCGAACCCCTCGATCAAGGCAGGGTACTCGTGCGGTTCGATGACATTGCCGATGCGATAGGCATACACGTCCATACCGTTTCGCAAATGGAATGCGCGCCCTGTCCGCTCGTTGACCACCTTTGAGAGCGCGTACGAGTCCATCGGATCGACCGGATAGTCCTCGTCCAGGGGCAAGTAGACGGGCACACGGTCCTCGTAGGCGAAACAGAGGCCGTAGGTCGTCTCGCTCGACGCGATGATGGCCTTCCCGATCCCCAACTTGGAGGCGGCGTCGAGCACATTGTACGTGCTCAGCGTGTTGATGCGGAACACCTCGTTGTCCGGGACCATGAAAATGGCCGGGATAGCGGCCAAATGCACCACGGCGTCAATCGGCATGGGTCGCGTCGACGCCGCGTCGATGGCGCCGACGTAGCTCGCCAGGGCGTTGAACACCTGTCCGGCGTCGGTGAGGTCGGTGATGAGCGTGCGGGCAGGTAGCGACGGCAGGGGTCTGAGATCCAGATTGAGCACAGCATAGCCATGGTCCACGAGCTCCTCGACGACATAGCGGCCTGCCTTGCCGCTCCCCCCTGTCACAATGACGCGCTTTTCCTGTTCAGCCTTCGGCATCTCCGCCTCCTTGCCCTTCCAGGCGTGAACTCTGACCTACGAGCGATTGTAGCGCGATGACCACCGCGGTGGCGCCGGGATCGGGCTGGCCGATGGTCCGCTCGCCGATCCACCCCGCCCGCCCAATCCTGCTGCGCATCGCAACGGTCTCCTCGCACCCGCATTGGGCGGCGATCAGGGCACGCCGCCCCGCTTCCCGCAAGCCGACTCCTTCGTTCGCGGCTTGAGTGAGCGCCTCGCTGGCGGGTATCAACGCGTCGAGGAGTGTTTTGTCGCCACGCTGCGCCTTGCCGCGCTCCCGGATGCCAGTCTCCGCGGCCGCGACCATCCGCGCGAGCAACGGCAGGTCCATCGTCACAGCGTTCTCGTCCTTGGCCACTTTCCCCGCACGCATCCCCGCGGTGGCCAGTAACGCCCCCGTCGTCGACGCCGCGGCCCTATTAAAGGCCATGCCGGCCCGGCTGAGCAGCGTGGCAAGGTCCGCATCAGACGGATTGCCCAGCGTCTCCAGCACGGCCTGCGCGCCGATACGCACCGTCACCCCCATGTCGCCGTCGCCGATAGCGGCGTCGAGTCGGTTGAGCTTATTGGCATGATCGACTAGCGCCTCCAACATTGTGGCCAGGGCGCCGCGCACGTGATCCGTCGAATATACCGCATTCCTTTCATCCATGGACTCGTTCCCTACCTGTAGGCTGTTTGATCTGGGCCCTAGCTACGGGTTGTTTGCACGAAGAAGGGTGACTCGGCGGCTGCGTCGAGCAAGGGGATGAGGTCGTCATCGAGGCGCATCACCGTGAGCGAGGCACCCGCCATCTCGAGCGAGGTGGCGAACTCGCCGACGTAGGACCGGTAGACCGTGATTCCGTGATGCGCCAGCTCGTTATGCACGCGCCGAAAGAGGATATATAACTCCTCCAGCGGCGTGGCTCCCAGCCCATTAACCATGACGGCCACGCGCGCCCCCGGCGCGATCTTGAAATCGGCCAAGATAGCAGTCAACAAGCGGTCGGCAATCTGGTCCGCCGGTTCAATCTTGCCGCGACGAACGCCGGGCTCACCATGGATACCCATGCCGATCTCCATCTCGTCGTCGTCGATCGAGAATGTGGGCGTGCCCACGGCCGGCAACGTGCATGATGAGAGGGCCACGCCCATCGTGCGCATGTTGTCGAGAGCGTGGCGGGTCATCCTTTCCACGTCGTCGAGCGAGCCGCCGGTGTCGGCGCACGCGCCGGCGATTTTGAAGGCGAAAACCATGCCCGCGACGCCGCGGCGCCGGCTCGCCTCCTCCGGCGGCGCGGAGGCGACATCCTCTGCCACCAGCACCGTGCGCACCTCAATATTCTCCATAGCAGCCATTTCTACGGCCATGTCGAAGTTCATGACGTCGCCGCCGTAGTTGCCGTAGATGTAGAACACACCCTGACCGCCGTCAATCGCGCGCGTGACCTCCAGCATCTGCTCGGCGTTGGGCGAGGCGAACGCATTGCCCACCGCGCAGCCATCAAGCAAGCCGCGTCCAACATACCCGAGAAAGACGGGCAGGTGCCCCGACCCGCCGCCGGTCGCCAAGCCCACTTTCCCACGCACGGGCGCGTCGGCGCGCACGATGGCGCGCGGATCTCCGGCCGCGCGTAGCGCATTGTGGTGGGCGATAAGCACCCCTTCGAGCATCTCGTCGACGAAAGCCCCAGGCTCATTGATAATCTTTTTCATTCCACGGTTCTCCCCTCGGCACGTGACGCGTGGGTGCATCAGGCAATGCCGACAAAATACACGGGCGTTTCACACCGTTTGTCGGAGGCCGTTCGCCCGCGCCGATCAGTACAGCGCGTCGATCACGCGCATATTGGCCACGGCATTCCCCGCCGGGTAGCGGGGTGCGCGCGTACCGCTCACCGGGTAGCAGCCGACATCCATCAAGGCGCCGCCAGCGAGTGGGGCTTGCAAGCGCACATTCCCTGGGTCCAGGGGCTGCATGTGGAATGAGAACGCGGTCTGCACGCCGCATAGCTCGCCGATAGCGCCGCCAGCGAGTAGGGCGCGGACTCGCTCGTGCTGGGGATGGAAACGATACATGAAAGCCTCCATCAGCACGACGCCCTCCGTCGCGCACGCGTTGGCCAGCGCGGCCGCCTCCGCGGCGTCGCGACACGACGGTTTCTCAACGAGGATGGCTTTCCCGGCCTGCGCCGCTTTGAGCGTCCAGTCCGCGTGCAGCCCATTCGGAAGCGGATTATAGATGGCATCCACATCGGGATCGGCTAACAATGCGTCATAAGATCCATACGTTCTAGGGATCACGAAACGTGCCGCGACCTCGTGGGCGCGATCGCCGTCACGGCTGCCAATAGCCACCACCTCACAGTTGCGGGCTTTCAGCGCGCCCGGAATAAAACAGTTTACGCCGATGCTCGCCGTACTCAGGATGCCCCAACGAATTCGTTCTACCATGGTGTGATTCCTCCTTCTAATGCTTTGACATGTCAACTACCTAGTGCCGTCTTAAAGAGGTTTGTTTGCAGTGAGCGAAACCTGCGACTGCGGTCGCATGGCATACCACAGGCCAACTGCGGTCGGCTGTGTAACGACGCTGCAAAGTAAGCTCCTTAATCCTGCACTAGTCATGCCTTACCGTAATCGTACTGCTCTCATTGTTCATGTCACTATCCTTCGCCAAGGCGCAGGACGCGGCCAAGCTGAGCGCGCAGGAGCAGCGTGACATGGACACTCAGCACCAGCACAAACGTGACCAGCATGGCCAACACGAACACACCCACCGCGAACCACGGCATCACCACGAGGAATGGCGGCACGACGTTGGCGGCGATCGGCATGTACGGCAGAAACAGGCGCGTCGTCAGCAGCCCGGCCACGATGCCGCCAACAATGGCCGTCGCCAGCAGAAAGACCTGTTCAAACAGCAACAGGGTGCGTACTTGCCCGTGGGACAGCCCGAGCGCGCGGAGAATTGCGACCTCGGACAGGCGCTGCTGCAGGGTGAGGTACGCGTACGTCAGGAAGCCGAGCAACGCCAAGGCGGCCGCTACCAGGAAACCTACCGAGACCACTCCATAGATCCCGGAGGAGAGCGGATTGTTCTGCGCCGCGTCGGCCGGCGACAGCCCCTGAACGATCTGGATGGTGCGTGGCCATTGATGTGCGAGATACAGGATGCGATCAATAACAGTCTGGCTTTGGTCAATCTGCACCCAGACCTCATTGGGGCCGTGAGCCTTACTAGCCTGCTCGAGATATTGCGCGTTGGTCACCACGAACGGAGCGTCGCTCGGGTTCAGACTGGGGAAGTAATGAGTCACCCCAGCCACCCGGAACGACACATGCGCGTTGTTGTTCAATGTCACGCCGAACGTATCGCCCTGGTGCAAGCCGGTCGCATGCAGGAGCGCGTCGCTGACGATGACATTCGGGCCGGGCGTCTGAACAGCGCGCAGGAGTTGGCTGAACGGCTGGTTGCTGAAGTCTGGCCGATACCACATGACGCTCCCAGCCGTCGCTGGATCGATGCCCAGCACGTTGATGATGGTGCCGTTGTCGGTTGTGTTGGTGACGTTACCGAAGGAGTCGTAGCGCAGCGCCGGGGTAGCGGCGCGGACGCCGGGCAGCGCGCGGTGCACCGCCAGGGGCATGATGTCCGGTGTGGCTATCATGCTGGGGGGCGCGTGCTGGCGGTCGAACGATTCTCTCAGCCGCAGCGGCGCCCCAGCCTGGTATAGGTATTGGTCGGACACATTCTGGGCTTCGACACCAGCCACGGTCGCAGCAAAGATGCCGAGCGTCAGGGTGAGGGTTGAGAGTTGCACCAGGCGCATGGGCTGGCGTGGTGCACGGACCACGCTTTGCAGGGCCACGAGCGCGGATGGAGACAACAGGGGGCTAAGGAGATGCAGGGCGAGCGACGCCAGCCACGGTAAGAGGCGACTTAGCAGAAGCGTCAGGGCCACGGCAAAGAGCAACGGCGTGACGGCGATAAGAGGATCCTGTGCTATCGCGGCTGTCGCGTCACCCGAGCTGACCACCCCCTGGCGCACCAGCACGGTGAGACCGTACAGGGCGACGGCCAGGGCGACGATGTCGAGATAGAGCCGCTGCCATAACGGCTGGCTACGCGGGCGCGCCTGTTCCCCCTTGAAGGCCATCATGGAGCGCCGCGCCACCCCCATAGCCGGCACGAGTCCGACCAGCACGCAAAGCAGCGCCGTGACACTACAATACAGGTACATTTCGGGGAGCAGGCGAAGGACGAGGGGCAGGCCACCACCGAACGACAGGAAACCCGACGCATGGCCGATCAGGCCGGCCAGCGGTAAACCGAGGACGGGCCCGACGATCAGGGCGATGACGCCGAACATCAGGCCCTCGGCGACGTACAAGGCGAAGACCTGGGCGCGCGTGGCGCCCCGGCTGCGCATCAACACGACTTCGCCGGCCTGGCGATCCAGAGCGAGCGTGGTCGTCACGGTGACGGCATAGAGGATGAGAGCGACGATGGGCGTCACCAGGATCACCAGGATTGACGGCAGCAGAGCGTACTGGCCGAGGAAGCCATTGATTGCCGTGTCGAGCGAGGTGATGAGCACGGTCCCACGGGCCAAGGTGGATACCCTGCTGCGCGCGCGATCGAGCCCATTCAGTGTCATATCGACGCTGTTCAGATGCACGGCCGTGGCGTCAGTCCGTTGCAGCCAGAAATATTCGGGGCCGACGACGGCACCCCGCGCGGCGAAGCTCTGGAACGTATCCAACCGGGGCGTGACAAAGGAACGATAGGTGGGATCTCCGGCGTGGACATCCCAGAAGGCGCTGTTAGGGCTGATCGGTGCGAAGATACCGGTGATGCGCAGCGATGGGCCGAGGGCCATTGATCCGTCCAGGGCAAAGGCGAGGCGGTCGTCGACGCGCAGGCCCAGGCTCCGCGCCGTGTACGCGGAGACGACGACCGGCGCGTCGCCATCGGGCATCCGCGCCGGCGCATCGATCGTCCCGGAGGTCAGGACAACCTGACCTTGTAAGCCCTCGTAATAATCCAGGGCAAGGGTCGCCAGACGCACGCCCTTGAGGCGTGTCCCGCCGGCCACCAGATGGTAGACCGGCAGCGCGGACGTGTTGTGGTGGATGTGCAGATCGTTCAGGGGCAACCCCACGTCGGCCGACTCGCCATGCCGAATATAGGTGTCGAGGGCCGCGTAGCTCGCGCTAGACAGTGGTTGTGTCGTCTGGCTGATAGACAGATTCACATCGCTCGGATCGGTCGCGAGCCGCTGCCGCAACATGGCGTCGCCCATGGCGCCACTATAGAGAGAAACACCCGCCACGAGCGTGACGGCCACGAGTACCCCGACGAAGCGAATCGCCAGCAACTGGGGTGCCGTCGCCGCACGACGAACGACGAGCAACGTGAGCCACGCCACGAGTCTCACCTGAACCTGCCCTTCCCTTATTGATTGTCACGGCCGCTCGTGCTGAGCTACTGGGCCTGCCATGCTTGGCGCGCCGTGGCGCCATCGATCGGCTCGACCACGATGCGCCCCTCGTCGAGCCGCACCACCGCCCGGTCGTCGATCCCCAACGCGCGGAGATACTCCTGTGGAATTTGAAGCCGCCCGGTGCGGTCGATCACGACATACTCATGATGGGTCACGTCGATGGTCTCGCCACTCGACGATGGCCGCTCAACCCGCAGTCGCTCCGCGCTTGTGCGGCCGTCGCGGATCGCGACCGTGCGATCGGCGATGTCGGCGACCGCTTGATCGTGGGTCACCACAACCACCGTGACGCCGGTTTGCTGCTGGGCCAGTTTGAGCACGCCCAGGATCTCCCGCGCCGTCAGGCTGTCCAATTCTCCTGTCGGCTCGTCGGCCAGTAGCACGCGCGGGTGATTGGCCAGTGCAATGGCGATGGCCACACGTTGCTGCTCACCGCCAGAGAGATCAGCAGGTGTGTGGCGCACACGATCGCCCAGGCCAACCATCTCAAGGAGTTCTATGGCGCGTTGGCGCGCTACTTTGCTCGGTGTGCCCGCGTAGTGCAGAGGATGCTCGACATTCTGCGCGGCCGTTAGATAGGGGAGCAAATTGCGCGCCGTCTGCTGCCAGACGACGCCGACGACGTGCCGGCGGTAGTCGGCGAGGCGCTTCGCCGACAGGGCGAGTAGATTGTACCCCGCGACCTCGGCTGTTCCCGCCGTCGGCACATCATTCCCGCCTAGGATATTGAGCAACGTCGACTTCCCACTCCCGCTCTTGCCGACGATGCCAATCATCTCGCCCGCCGCGACGCGCAGGTCAAGACCCTGCAAGGCGATCACTTCGAGGCTGCTCACCTTGTAGATTTTGACCAGATTGTCGCAGGCTATGATATCCGGCCTGGGCTCGGGGCCCGGTGCTGCCGTCATGACCTACGCCCCTCTGTCCAGGACGCCGTCGACGAGGTGGTAGGCCGCATTGGCGGCGGCGACCACGGCCGGGTCGTGCGTGGCCACGAGTACGGTCACGTGCTGCGACCGCACAATCTCACCCAATAAGGCGATGATCTCGCGACCTGTTGCTGTGTCCAACTCGCCCGTCGGCTCATCGGCCAGGATGAGGGGGGCATTGGTAGCAAGAGCGCGTGCGATGGCCACGCGCTCTTGCTCTCCACCGGAGAGTTCAAAGGGACGGTGATCGAGTCGCTCGGCCAGGCCCACCAACTGGAGCACGTCGCGCGTACGGCGCGCACGCTCCCGCGGCGCGACACCGGCGATGTGCAGCGCCAGGGCTACGTTTTCCCGTGCCGACAGCGTTGGTAGGAGGGCAAATGCCTGGAAGATGAAGGCCACGTGATGGCGGCGCAGTTCCGTACGCTCACTCTCCGTGAGACGCACGACATCATGGCCATTTACAAGGATCCCTCCCGCTGTGGGTGAATCGAGTCCCCCGATCAGGTTGAGCAGCGTGGTCTTGCCTGATCCAGAGCGCCCTGTGATGGCGACGAGGCTGCTCGCCTGCACGTCGAGCGTGATATCCTTGAGCGCCGTCACCACGTTGTGGCCCTCCCTATACGTGCGGGAAACACCGCGGACAGAGACAACAACATCGGTCACCGGCCTCACGTCAGGCTGCACCGCCGCGTCGCGCATCACCATGTCTCCTCAGGCCGGATAGCGGGAACATACTACACGGGGGCCTCTGTGCGGACAACCATGAGGCCACGCAACGGGCGATGGATCCACTACCCGTCGCGTGTCCCGCGGATATTGTCGATCAATGAGCCGCAGCGGACGCTGTTGCCCACCGCCCGTCGGCCGCGGCGTGGGGAGACTCGGCCATAATCTGCATCAATTCAATGCGATTTCCATCGGGATCGGTAATCCAGTACTGGTAGTTATGGTCAATTCCCTTGGTCGGCTCGCCATCGATCGACAAGCCCCGCGCTCCCAATGCGCGGACCGTGGCCTGAATGTCGTCCACAAGGAGACAAAAATGGCTGTACCCCGCGTCGCCATCTGGTTGAGGGCCGACTTTCTCAGCGCCCGGGAACAACTCGATGAAGTGGCCCGGCGCGACCTGTAGATAGACGATCCAGGGTGACGGCTCCCCGTCGCGATCGAGACGAAACGCCTCACGAAGGCCGAGGATGTCGCAATAGAACGTGAGCGCGCGGTCAAGATCGGTGATCCGAAACGCGACGTGGCCGATACCTGTGATCATGGTGATTCCTCCTGTCACGACGGGATGTCGGTGCCGTTACATAGATTCAGATGGGTGTGTTTCAGTTGAGCTGGGGCACGCCCTCACCCCCCGACCTCCTCTCCCGCGCACGAGAGAGGGGGAGGTGTCCTTTGATCCAAGTGGAACACACCCGATTCAGATAGGGAGCGGCGCACACACTCAGCCCTTGATACCAGAAAAACTGATGCCCTGATGAACGTGCGTTGTACGAAGAAGAACAACACGAGGATGGGCAAGGTCATCACGACCCCGACAGCCATCAACTGCGTCCAGTGCGGCGACTGCCCAATGACTTGTTGTACGCCGATAGACAGCGTATACTTGCTCGCGTCGTTCAGGTAGATCAACGGTCCAAGGAAGTCGCTCCAGGCCCCGATGAACGAGAAGATCGCCGCCGTGGCCAGTACCGGCCGGGAGAGTGGCAGGATGATCCGCAGATAGATGTTCAACTCGTTGCACCCGTCGATCCGGGCCGCGTCGGCCAACTCAGATGGCAGTCCCAGGTAGAACTGGCGAAACAGAAAGATGAAGAACGCATTGCCAAAGAACGTGGGGACAATCAACGGCAGGTACGTATTCACCCAGCCCAAGCTGCGGAACAGCAGGAATTGCGGGATCAAGACCACCTGCACCGGCAGAATCAGCGTGGCCAGCACGACGATGAACAACAGGTCCCGGCCCGGCCACTGGACCCGCGCGAAGCCGTAGGCTACAAACGACGATGAGGCGGTGGAGCCGATCACCACGAACGTACAGACGATCATCGTGTTGATGAAGTAGCGCACGAAGGGGAACTCATTGATCGCGCCCAGATAGTTCGACCACATTACCGGATGGGGGATCCAAATGAGTGAGGTGGAGAAGACCTGCGCTTCTGGCTTGAGCGACATCGAGACCAACCAGGCAAAGGGCACCAGGAAGAACAGCGCCACGATCACGAGGAGCGCTTCCACAAGCAGGACACGCCCGCTAGGGCGCCAGGTCAAGCCGCGCCGCGCCCGCAAGCCTGCTAGCGCCGGTCCGGTGACATCGGCGCGCTTATTTACTTCCAGCATAGTACACCCACTTTGCCGAACTACGCAGCACGAAGACCGTTAGGGCGAGGGCGATGACCAGGAGGATCCAGGCCAGTCCCGACGCATACCCCATGTGCAGATAGGAAAAGGCGTTCTGGTAAAGGTAGAGTGAGTAGAAGAGGGACGCATTCAACGGCCCACCATTGGTAATGATGAAGGCCTGGGTGAAGAATTGGAAGGAGGCGATGATCGCCAGGATCACGTTGAACAGAATCACCGGCGAGAGGCTCGGGATGGTGATGTGCCTGATCTTGTACCACCAGTTCGCCCCGTCGACGTCGGCCTGTGCTGGCCGTTTAGTTCATCCGTGCGACGATATTTATCTATCCGTCGCACGGATGAACTAAACGGCCAGCACAGCCGTGATCCGTTGTGACACGTACGCCGTCACCGCAGGGCTCCCAGGTGAGCACGCGTTCGCGCGCGTGGATCTCCGCACCCAAGCTGTGCGCGGCGACGACGTGCGCCACGATGCACCGCTCGGAAAGGAGAAAGCCTCCGTCGGGTTGCAGGACCCCTCGGAGGGACGGTGGCAGATGGTAGCCGGGGAAGCGACGATTAACATCCGCGGCGTCCAGCACCTCATGTGGCAGATCATGGAGTTCGCACGCTAGGCGCGAGCCCTCGAAGCACTGACTGCCGTCCGCTCCGACGTCGAGCGAGCCGGTGATGTGGAGCAATTGCTCGTCAGCGTCGCGTTCTAGCGCGCGCCACAACGCGTAGGACCGCCGCAACAGCGGAACATAGCCGGGATCTTCGAGGTAGGCCAACTGAATGATACGGGTCACTCTGTGTGACGAGCCCCTGTCGTGCGGGATGTCGAAGCGCTCGATCCCGAGGACGCTCTGCCCCCGGCGCGCCAGATGGTAGACCGCCGCGCTCCCCATGCCGCCGACACCCACCACGATCGCATCAAAGACGCGCGCCATTACACGGCCAGCGCGGGAATGACACGCTGCGCATTGGTGTAGTAGATCTGTTCGAGCACCTCCCAGGGCAGATCGATACCATCCACCGTCCAATCTCCTTGCACCGGGAACGGATGGGGGAGACCGTGCTCATCGGTTTCAAAGTAGCGCCAGTGACGGTCGTAAAAGGTCTCGAGCGTCGGCTCATAGGTCTCGTCGTCTGGGAGCCATTCCGCGGAGACGCGCACCAGGTCGGAGCCGAACAGGATGCGACGGGCATATCGCAGGAAAAAGTCGTGCACCACCCGCGCGCCGTGGCGCCCGAATTCCGAGATGCGCGCGCTCGTATCGACGTAGTAGTTGGGGTAAGCGTCGAGCATGCGGCCGACGAAGCCGAGATCCTCGGCGTAGCACCCCATGTGCACGCCAATGAAAGTTGTTCTTGGATGAGCTGCCACGACGCGCTCGAACTGCGCCATGAGTTCCTCGAACGACGGCAATCCGGCCCCTCCAAACCACCAATCCGGGTGGGCGATCAGTTCGGCGTAGCGCTCATTATGCTCGTCGAACGGCTTGAAAAAGGCGACCGGATCGGCGATATGGATCGAGATGGGTAGGTTCGTCGCGCCGGCGGTTTCCCACAGCGGGGCCAGACGCGGATCGTCGACCGGGACCAACCGCTCGGTCTCATCCACGACGCGCAGGCCCAGGTTCTTCCATATCTTGATCCCCGCGGCCCCGTGAGCGGCCGCGCGCTGGATATCGTCGACAATGAACGGGGCAAAGTTCGGCTCGGCGATGCGCGACAGGTTTGGTGTGTGATACAGCGCCATCTTCCCCGTGCCAGCCCTAGATAGCTCCGCGCGCCACGCGTCGAAGCTAGGCGGGGGCCAGGCCAGATCCCACAGATTGACAATCCGCGCGATGCCATTGGTGTCCATGATCGTGTCTACTAGATCGACACGAGGGCCGTCTACGTGCGTGTGCACATCGATGACGGGCCCATCATACCGCGGGTGAGCCAAAGCATTTCTCCTTCCACATCTCTCTTGACTAGCCGTCTCCCGCGCGCTCCCAGGCGCGTAGCGCCGCGCCATGGACGCCGGCTAGAGACCCCAGCCCGGCCGGGAGCACCGGCGCCACGACCGTGTGGCTCACGCCGGAGGCGACGAGCGCGTTGAGCGGATCGAACAGGTCAACGCCGGCCTCCGACATGCCGCCGCCCACCACGACCCTCTCGGGCTCAAGGATCTCGACATAGGTGGCGACGGCGCGGCCCAGCGCGGCAACCGCTCTGTTCCATACCCCGCGCGCCGCTGGCTCACCGGCCCGCGCGCGGGCTACCACATCCCGCGCGGAAAACTCTCCATCTCGCGGTTGCAGGGCCCGATAGCGCCGGCCCACCGCCTCGGCGGAGGCCACCATCTCCAGGCAGCCGAACTTGCCACACCGACACGGAGGCCCGTCAGGTTCCACGACAAAATGCGCCAGTTCCCCCCCGAGACCCGTGGCGCCGAGGTACGTCTCGCCGCCAAACACCATTGCTGATCCGACCCCTGCCCCGAGCGACAGGTACAGGTAATGTTGGCACCCGCGCGCCGCGCCACGGATTCCCTCAGCGTAGGCCGCGGTCTGCACGTCGTGCCCGAAGCCGATCGGGAGGCCGGTGCGCTCAGACAGCAAGGTGACGAATGGCACCTCGCGCCACCCCAACATCATCGACGACACCGCGACTCCACGGGCCACATCCACCACGCCCGCCACGGTGAGACCGACGGCCACCACCGACCCGTAGCTGGCCCGCCCCGTGTCGACGAGATCCGCCGCGAACGCAACGATCGTCGTGACAAGATCGGCGCGATCCCCGAACCCCTGCGTGCTCCGACGCTCCAGATGCGTGACCCGGCCATCGCGTGTGCAGAGGCCGCCTTTCATCGCTGTTCCGCCCACGTCGAGCGCGACGACGATATCCTCGCTCATATGGATGCCGGACTCGTGAGCTGGAGGTTCAGGTCATGGGGGTTGATGTGCGGATCGATCGTCCGGTCGAGAAGGCGGACGGAATCGGGGTTCGCGCCCTGTTTGATGGTCTGATGGTAGGCAAGCAATTGAAAGAAGGGCAAGGCAACGTTGCCGTAAAGCCAATCCGGCAACCCGCTAGGGAGGCCAATCGTGCGGACGCCCGCGGGTGCCGTGTGGAGGCACTCCTCCGGACCGACGATGAGCGCTGTCCCGCCGAGGAACTGCACATCCCCGGCCAGGAGCGTGTCGAAGGCGATAGTCCGCGCGCACGATACGCAGGCGACGACCGAGCGATCGGTCAAGGTCGCGATGGGTCCATGCCGATACTCGAGCCCGGCATAGCTCTCTGCCCGAACTTGCGACATCTCTTGCACCTTGAGCACGGATTCCGCGCACACCCCCGCAAAGGGTCCGCTGCCGAGGAATACATACTCGCCGACCCCCTGCGCGACGATTGCTCGCGCCTCGCGATCGAACATGGGGAGCAGATCGGCCACGGCTTTGGCCACACCGTGTACGCCCTGCAGGTAGGCAGCGGCTCGCGTGGAACCGGCCGCCTGCGCGACATGAGCCGCTAACCATTGCACGGCGACCAGCATATTGGCAAAGGACTGCAGCATGACCCGACCCGCCTCCCGTACATGCGTCAGCGTCACAGTAACGTCGCTTAACTCATGCATCGGCACGTCCGCGGCAAGGCTGATGGTGATCGCGGGGATGCCCCGCTCCCGCGCCCGCTCCAGCGCCCGCAGCACCTCGGTCGTCGTCCCCGTACGCGAGATGGCCACGAGGACGCTGTTCTCGTCCAGCCACAACTCGGGCAACAACCACACCTCTGAGGCCGGCGCTGCCGACGCCGTCACGCCGCTCAATGCGCGAAGCAGGTACGCCCCGCATTGGGCGACATAGTACGACGACCCACACCCCGTGAACACGAAAGACCGCCCCGGCTGCGTGGCGACGAGCGGAACCTCCGTGCATGCAAGTAGGTCGATCGTATCCGGCAAGGTGGACGCCTGGTCAAAGATGTCGGCATAGGACTTAGAGGTATCTCTCACTCTCGACGCTCCTTGGGCTCATTGTTACGTACTAGTTCATCTTTGCAATAGCAGAGAGAGGGTCTACAAGCCGTTTTGAGCCACTCTCGAGGTCAAAACAGGTTCGACTAGCCGCTATAGTGGCGCTAGCGCCGCCAGGACGCGCCTGGCGAGTCGAAAATGGTCAACCTCCCAAATTATTGCAAAGATGAACTACTACGTATCTACTGTTATCTACTTGCTGCTGCCGAGCGTCAGTCCCTCGATGATACGGCCCGACAACCACGTGTAGAGCACGATCATGGGGATCACCACGATGACGAGGCCCGCGAACAAGCCGGCCCAGTTGGCGCTGTACTTCATGCTGCCGTACATATTGAGGATGGCCAATGCCAGCGTGTACTGGCTGTTGTCGCTCAGGATCGTCAGTGCAAGCAGATACTCGTTCCAGAGCAGGACGGCGTTGAGGATGGCCGCCGTGACGAGGCCGGGCTGCGCGAGGGGCATCATGACGCGCAGCGCCGTCGTGAACGGTCCAGCCCCATCGATCGCCGCAGCCTCCTCAAGCTCAAATGGTAAAGACTTAAAGTAACCGGTTAACAGATAGACGGTGAACGGCAGGGAGATGCTCACGTAGATCAGACCGAGCCCAAAGAGGCTATTGGCGAGGTGAAACCGTGCGAGCAGGGTCACAAGCGGGATCAGCAGCACCTGGACAGGGACGCCAATGCCGATGATGAATAACATGGTCACCAAGGCCGCCCCTCGGAATGGCACCCTGCTCAACGCGTACGCCGCCGGCGCGGACAGGGCGACGATCACCGCGGTAGACAGCCCAACGACCAGGGCGGAGTTGAGCGTCGCCTGCCCAAGGTTCAGGACCGACCACGCGGTCTGGTAGTTCTCTAGATGCACCCCATCCGGCAGCGACCACAGCCGCGTAAAGATCACCGCGTTACTCTTCAACGAACTCAGGATTAGCCAGACGAATAGGAGGATTGTCCCCGCCGTCCACACCCATATGATGGACCGATTCACTCGACGCGTTGCTATCTCCATTGCGCACACCCCCTTCCGCACTTATCGCTGGCCATGGCCACCCCTGACCACGCTCAGAACTCGATGGCCTCGCGCCGCAACACCCGTCGTATCAGGAGGACAAGGACCGCTGTGAGCACGACCATGGACACGGCGATGGCGCTGCCATAGCCTAGCTTGTAGATAGGGCTGCGATTGCCCAGTGTGACCATGTACATGAAAATGGCGCTTGTCCATAGGCTGGTCGGCGGCGCGCCGGAGGTCGCGCCGAACGCGTAGATAAACTCGAACACCTTGATGGCCGAGATGACCCAGAGCACGGCCGCGATGGAAAGCACATCCCACGTCATCGGCAGCGTGACGTAGATAAACTTTTGTAACTCAGACGCCCCTTCGATCGCGCTCGCTTCATAATAGGGGGCCGGTATCCGGTCGACGGCGCTGAGCAGGATCGTGGCGAAGAAGCCGACGTTAATCCAAATCAGGCCGGCCATGACACTCTTCAGAATCAGGTCGGGTCCGAGCCACACCGGCTGAATGCTCCCCAGGCCGACGATCCTGAGCACGGCGTTGATAAGACCGGCCTGTGGATCGAACACGAAGCCCCAGGCGATCGCCAGGGCTACCGGGGCTACCACACTGGGGAAGAAGATTACCGCGCGGATAAACTGGCGCCCTTTCATCTCGCGTAGGACGGCCATGAAAAAGAAGCTTACCGCGAACACGGATACGCCAACAACGAGCAGGATCTGCAACGTGTTGCCGAACGAGAGCCAGAACATGGGATCCTGGAACATCCCGCGGTAGTTGGACAGACCGACGAAAACCATATCGCTTCCAAGGCCGGACCAGGTCGTCAAGCTGATCCACACCGTCGCGAGCGCGGGACCAAGGAAGAAAACGCCGTAGTAGAGGAATGCCGGCAGGAGGAACACGGCGACAAGGCGCCGCTGTCCCCCCGTCATCGACGCGGCGCGGCCCGGCGCACTGACGCGCCGGGCCGCGCCGGCGCGCCTGCTCACTGAGGTAATCACGGATTCCGCTGCCAGTAGGAGATGCTTTGCGACTTGAGCTGCGCGATGAATTGCTGCCCGGTCATCTTGCCGAAGAAGAACGAGTCATCGAGCGGCATGAACACCTCTTCCCACCAGCCTGGATAGGTGGCCTGGATGCCGTCATAGATGCGGTGGACGGGCCGCCCGCTCTCCAGGAGGCGCTTGGCATCCGCCAGCACCGGCGGCGCGGGTAGGTCCGGACGCGGCGTCAAGTTCTTCGCGACGTCGACGATACCGCGCAAGCGGTTCTTGTTCATGGCGAAGACGATAAACTTCTTCGCGGCATCGATATTTGCCGCGCTCTTGGGCACGACCCAACCGATAAGGTACAACTCCACGGAGTTATGTCCCCCAGGGACACTCGGGAAGTCGAACATCCGATACTTGACCCCACGGGCGGAGTAGGCCAGCGTTTCGCTCGGCAACCACGTCCCACACAGGTACATCGCGGCGTGTCCCTGAGCCCAATAGATCTGCGCCGAGGGATACTTGCTCCCCTGGTATCCCTTCATCAGCGCCCCCGACGCGACGAAGGCTGCATTGTCCTGGGCCGCCTTGAGGAACGCGGGGTGATCCCAGGCCTTGCCCGACCGGTCGCCCGCCGCCTGCCTGAACGCGCCCGGACCAGCATACCGTTCCGCCAACCAATAGAACCAGTAGGCATTGTAGATCCCAATGTTGCCGTCGTTAGCGAACGGCGCCACGCCCTGACCCTTGTGCTTGATCGCGTTGTTCAGCGCGAACAATTGGGACCACGTGCTCACAGGCCGGACCCCGAGCGCGTTGAATTGAGTCTGGTTGTACCAAACCCCAGATGAGAGCACCTCGTAGGGGATTAAATACCGTTTCCCTTGCCATGCGAGAAGGTTGAGATAGGACGCCGGGACCGCCTGGCCGATCGTCTTGTCCTCGCCCGGAATTTTGGTCGAAATCAGATCATCCAATGGGGCAGCTTGTCCGGTATAGACGAGGGCGCCGACGATTTCCTCGGCATCCTTGTCGACCAGGTCCGGCCCACTGCCATTGGCGATCGCCGTGTGGACCTTGGTCAGGATATCGCGCCCACCCCACAGCACGTTGACCTTGATGTGCGGGTAGGCCTTTTCGAACTGAGTGATCGCTTGCTGCAACACGATCTGCTGTGGTTCCTTGAGATTCCACATCGACCAGTACTTCAGGGTGACCGTCGTGTCGGCAAGGACACGGGGTGGGTCGACGAGTGGACCCAGGGCGCCGACGGCAGCGAGTCCGGCGGCAGCAACGCTACTCTTCTTGAGAACGTCCCGGCGGGAGAAGGCCGCCGTGGTGGCGGTGGCGATGGTGTCTGTAGGTTCCTTCATGGAAGTCTCCTTTCTATGATGTAGTCCCGCGCAAGAGAACGGGAGCGACACGGGGTTGATGACCTCGATACACTAGGCGTCCACCTCCAATGTAAGCGTCAGGATCGACACAATCAATCATTGTTGATCATATACAAGCATAATTAGGCGACTCTGTCAAGGCGGTAGATGTGCGTCATCGAGTAGGGCGCGCTTGACAATCATGTCTGTTCATGCAAAAATGCGCTCGGCCCTGCGTGCTTACTGACTATTGTGATGGCGGGTACGTATGCTGGATGTGGAACGACGACAGCGTGTGGTCGATTTTATCGAGCGCAACGGTCAGGCCACGGTCGATGAACTAAGCCGGCATTTCGACGTGAGTACGGCAACGGCGCGGCGCGACCTGGGATACCTGAGCCAACGTGGCCTGATCGAGCGGGCTCATGGTGGCGCCGTGTCGAAGCGTGTGCGTCATGACCATGGCTTCTCCGAGCCCCCTGTGCCAAGCCGCGCGTCGCTGCAGCTCGACGAGAAGCAGCGCATCGGCGAGGCCGCCGCCCGCCATGTTACGGACGGCGACGTCATCATCATCAGCGCGGGCACGACGACAGCCGCGATGGTCCCGCATCTGGCCGACCGCAAGGGCTTGACCGTAATGACCAACGCGCTCAACGTAGCGACGGTCCTGGCTACCTACCGAGCCATCACAGTTGTCATCCTTGGTGGTGTGTTGCGCCATGACCAGCTCTCTATGTCGGGAGCTCTCACGGAGGATGCCTTGAAGAACTTGCGTGCGGACAAACTGTTTATGGGGACGCCTGCGATACATGTAGACTATGGGCTTTCTGCCCCGGACCTGTCCGAGGTACAGAGTGGGCGCGCACTCATCACGGCCGCCAACGACGTCATTGTCCTGTGCGACCACACCAAGTTCGGTAAAGTGGCCACTATGCGCGTCGCGGGGATTGAGGTAGCCAGTCGCATCATCACGGACGCGGGAACTTCAGTGGCTGAGCTGGATAGTCTGAGCGCAAGTGGCATCGCGGTGGAAACGGTCTGACACTACCTGGCTAAGCGCGGATTGCCCTTTCATCATGACGATACTTTCGGCGCGGGAGGACAGAGCTATGGCCTCGGTCATCGTGATTGGTGCGGGCGTTGTCGGATTGTGTTGTGCCTATACCCTACGCAAGCGTGGGATGGACGTGATCGTGATCGACCGCGCCACTCCTGGGAACGGCGCCTCGCACGGTAATGGCGGTTATATCTGCCCCTCGTTCTCGGGACCCGTGCCGGCGCCGGGTGTGCGTGGAGATGCCTGGCGGTGGCTGTTGCGGCCTGACAGTCCGCTCTCCATTACACCCCGCGCTGATCCACGTTTTGTTCGCTGGCTGTGGGACTTCTGGCGGCACTGCACTCCGTGCTCCTACCAGCGCGGCCTCGACGCTATCGCGCGCCTGAACGCGAAAACGATGACCCTCTACGACGCTATGGCCGCCGATGGGGTAGGTTTCGAGATGCACCACCAGGGCCTCCTGTTCCTCTGTCGCACCGAAGCAGCGGCGCGGGGCTTGACTGATGACCTACATGCAATGACCAGCTACGGCTTCGCTGCACCCCGTCGCCTGAAGTCCGCCGAGTTATCGGTCGAGCTGCCCAATGTCAGACCTGAGGTCGTGGCCGGTGTGTTGGCCCCTGGTGAACGTCATGTCCGCCCTGAGACCTTGATCTCAGGTTTGGAACGGCGTCTTGCCGCCCTGGCGTGCCTGTATGCAGCGGTGCGACGGTGCGCGGCTTCGATTGCCGCGACGGTCGTGTGAGCGCGATACGCACAACCAAGGGACGAATGACGGCGTCCCACGTCGTCCTGGCCGCAGGTGTATGGAGCGGCCAACTGGGCGCGCTACTCGGGATCCATATACCACTGGAAGCAGGGAAGGGCTACAGCGTGACGATGACTGCGCCGGCAGGATCTCCACAGAGGCCCATATACTTCGCCGAGGCTCACGTAGGCCTCGCTCCGTACAACAGTGCGTTACGCGTTCTGGGCATGATAGATCTGCGCGGACTCGACGCGCGCGTGATGCCTCAGCGTCTTGTCGCGCTCAAGGCGACGCCCGCGCGCTACCTGCGGGACTGGCGAATGGATACGATCGAGGAAGAGTGGGCGGGGCTACGTCCCATGACGCCAGACGGCCTACCCATGATAGGATACGCTCCAGGGCTGGCTAATGTGGTCGTCGCGACGGGGCATGCCATGCTGGGTGTCACGCTCGGCCCAGCGACGGGCGAAGCCGTCTTCGGGCTCATCGACGGTAAGCCGGACACCGCGCTCCTAGCGCCGTTTCGACTCGAACGATTCGGACGCGGGCGTACAAACGCGACGAGCAGGGTAGAGAGTATATAGCACAATCACGGTTCACCTGATCCCCACCCATAGTTCCCTTTCATTTAGAGGTCCAGGAAAGTGGTAATACCTCTGCATACTCCAGTTGCTGCATTCTGTTCGTCACGAATGATCACGATTGCTTGACAAGCGCGCTCAATTGTGATTTTATCTGATGAGCGACGCCCAATACCGCTTTGAGTATCACAGATGAGGAGGTTCAGCAATGGCAGCCACATACGATGGAGACTCTATGCCACCCGAAACCACGCTCAGGCGGGATGAGTTCATGCGTAAAGTTGGCCGCGGCGCATACCCAGCCATGACTTCCGGTACATATGTGGGGTGTATCGATGGCCGAGCCGACGGCCTGTGAGAGAGCCGAAACGGTGTGTTCCTACGCGTGTCTGTGCTCTCGGTACAGCTACCGTGAACCGTGGAATGGGCGGTGGTGGCGGTGACGGGTCACATGTGGCAGGCTAAGGAGGCTCGTGGCTGGCTCCCACGGGCGTCAGGAGCTGTCACATGGAGCCGTCCTCCCTATCATGCCCCCATCTGGCCTGCCCCGACAAGGGGAGGGTCGGCGCGGGCAACGTGCGCATCCACGCCCGCGCCGAGGCGCGCTACCGCTGCCGCACCTGTCGGCGCACGTGCGCGGCGACGACGCACACGCCGCTCTATCGGCTGCATCACTCGGAGGCGACCACGACGCTCGTGCTCACGCTGCTGCTGCACGGCTGCCCCATCCCCGCGATCGTGGCTGCGTTCGGGCTGGACGAGCGCACGGTGCGGGCCTGGCTGCACAAAACGGGGGCGCACGCCGCCCTGCTGCACGACCAGCTGGTGGGCGGGGTGGGGGTGCGGCCGGTGCAGGCCGACGAGATCCGGGGGCGCGTGCGCGGGGGCGCGGTGTGGGCGGCGCTCGCGCGCGACGTGGGCCGTCGCCTGTGGCTAGCCACCGCCGTCACGCGCCGGCGCGACGGCCTGCTGATCTTGTCCTGGCTACTTATTGTATCCGTGCGACAAATTGCGCAATTTGTCGCACGGATACAATAAGTAGCCAGGATAGCCCCCCTCAGCCGGCCTGGGTGGTATAGCCCGGTGGAGGACCTTTACGCTACCGCCGTCCCCTATCTGCTGTATCGGCCCCGGCACTGCACGCCTTTATCCTCCCCCGCACTGATTATGCTACACTCTCACCACCTCACCGTGCCCATGCACGACTGGATGAGAGGTAGAAGGGCCGCACACCATGACCGATGACGCTTTCGACCCGACCAAGATGAAGACTGAGACCCAGACCGAGAACACCACGAAGACCGAGACGCACGATGAGGCCGGGGACGACGAAACCGTCGATGAGGGCAGCCTCCTCGGCGCCGTCAATA
>JAABUY010002164.1_pt1 | contig 24091 bp, 28 predicted proteins | sample 5560271 | NCBI WGS metagenome assembly JAABUY01 (sample SAMN10711886, study PRJNA513374) | rock metagenome | isolation source: Antarctica rocks | place: Antarctica: Victoria Land, University Valley | reverse complement strand
CGCAATTGGGTGGAGACCGCCCGGCGCTGGGCTGCCCGCGGGGTCTTGACCGTGCGGGTTGATCTCCAGAGCATCGGTGACTCCGAGGGGGAGGACACCGAGCGCTTGACCGATGCCAACTTCTACGACCCCGCCCGCATCGAGCAGACGCTCGCGGTCCTGGAGCAGTTGCGTGCGGTTCATCCCGGGCGGCGCTTCGTGCTGGTCGGGCTCTGCTCGGGCGCCTACTGGGGGGTGCACGCCGCCCTGGCCGATGCGTCGGTGGCCGCCGCGTTGCTGATCAACCTCTACGCGTTCAGCTGGAGCGACACGTTGGTCGCCGAGCGTGACCGGCGCGCGGCGGCGCGGGCGCTGCTCGGCGGCTTCGCCGAGCGCCTGCGCTCGGGCGGCTTCCGCCGGGAGCTGCTGATCCGGGGGATCCGCAGCTTCAGGCCTGGGCGAGCTCACCTGCTCGCCAGGCGTAGCGAGGGCGCGCAAGCGCCTCAGATCGCCACGTCGCTCGACCAGCTCCGTGATAAGGACACCCAGGTGCTCTTCCTGCTGGGTAAGCGCGAGCCGCTCTGCGATCAGCTCGATCACCAGGGCCACCTCGACCATCTGGACCGCTGGCCGAACCTGACCGTGGAGCGGATCCCGCTGCAGGACCACATCTTCAGAGCGCTCTGGTCCCAGCACTACGTGCACGAGCGCTTGGACGCGGCGCTCGATCGGGTGCTGGCCCAGAGCTCCCCAGCACCGACGGGCCTCCGGCAGGGGGAGGCTCCGCGCCCGGCTGGCGTCCTGCCCGCCCGCTGATACCCAACGCCGTCCCTCAGTCTGGGATGATGGGTGTCTGAGCGCCCCAATCACCGATCCGGGAATCGTGACCGCCGTGTCTGGGCGCAAGGGCGTTACCTGCGCGCCTATGCCACGCAGGAGCTGCGTCCGGTGGAGGCTGCGATCATGGCGCGCCATCGAGAGCGCCTGTCGGGACGCGTCCTGGAGGCTGGGGTGGGGGCGGGCCGGATCGCGGGTCACCTGATCCAGCTCGCCGAGGAGTTCCACGGCATCGACCTGTCGGAGAAAATGATCCGAGAGTGCCGGCGCCGCTATCCGCAGGGCACCTTCCTGGAAGGTGACATCAGCAACCTGTCGGTCTTCGCCGATGGAACGCTGGATGCGCTGTGGGCCGGCTGCAACCTGCTGGACATCTTCAACGACGCCGAGCGCCGGGCGACCCTGAGGGAGATCCATCGTGTGCTCGCCCCCGGGGGGCTGTTGGTGATGTCCTCGCACAACCGTGCGTTCCTGTCCCGCGTGCCGGGACCGCTGTATGTGCGCACCAGCAGCGCGCTCCGCCTAATTCTCGATGTGGTGCGGGTGCCGCGATCGCTATGGCGCCGCTGGCGACTCGGGCGGTTTGAACAGGAGCACCCCCGACTACGCGATCGTCAACGACGACGCGCACGGGTACGCGCTCGTCCACTACTTCACGATGGTGCCGGCACAGGTCCGCCAGCTGGGCCAGGAGGGCTTCCGGACGCTGGAGAGCCTCGACCTGACCGGGCGCCCGCTGGCCGACGGCGATACCGCTCCGGAATGCGTCGAGCTCCACTACGTGGCGGTGGCCGTATGAGCTGGAGCGCGGGAGCGGGGCCGCTCTCGGTGGAGATCGACCTCGTAGCGGGCGATCTCTCGCACCCGGTGGGAATTCCGCCGGGCCTTTGAGCGCGTCGTTGCGCTCTGAGGACCCCACCGAGGCTCCGGGCAGGTCGGATCCGCTGCTCGCCGCCGCCTGGCAATGTGGTTACACCATGCCGGGAGGGGTGGGCGATCCCGCCGGGCTGCAGGAAGCGGCGATCGAGTGGTGGCCCGCGGAGGTGCCGGGGACGGCGGCGGCGGCGCTGCGCGAGGTCGGGCGCTGGCAGCGGCGGCCGCGATGACGAGCAGCTGCTGGATGGCTGCGACTGGTGGTTTCGCTGCCGCTTCTCCGCCCCTGAGAGCAGTGGTCCGTGGGTCCTCACGCTGGAGGGGCTGGCCACGCTCGCGGACGTGTGGCTGGATCACCACCACGTTCTGCGCAGCGAGAACATGTTCACCTCCCACAATGTCGAGCTGGCGCAACTGGGAGCCGAGCACGAGCTGACCATCCGCTGAGCCGCCCTGGCGCCGGTGCTCGCCCGCCGCCACCCGCGGCCGCGGTGGAAGAGCCGCCTGGTTGCCCACCAGAGCCTGCGGTGGTACCGGACCACGCTGCTTGGGCGGGTGCCCGGTTGGTCGCGTTGGGCCGCGCCCGTGGGCCCGTGGCGCCCGGTGTGCCTGCGGCCCCGGGAGCCTCAGGGGGAGCTGCGGGAGCTCCAGCTGCGTGCAGAGCTCGGGCAGGCTGGCGGCGGGGTCGTCTCGTTGCGCGCGCGCCTGGCGGCGCCAGTGGAGGCTCCGGCGAATGCGTTTCTGTGCGTCGAAGACCGTCGCGAACCCCTGAAGCTGACCTGGGCGGGCTCCGACCTGCTGCTGCAGGGCGAGTGCCTGATCCCAGACGTAGCGCTGTGGTGGCCGCACACTCACGGCTCACAGCCGCTCTACGACGTGGAGCTGGAGCTCGACGGGCGAGGGCGACCGTTGCGGCGGGTCGGCTTCCGAGCTGTGGAGCTCGACCGCACGAGAGGAGCGTTTCGCATCAGCGTCAACGGGGTCCCGATCTTCTGTCGCGGCGCGCTGTGGGAACCGGCCGACCCGGTGACGCTGCGCTCGCCGGCGGACGAGGTCCGCGGCGCGGTGGCGCTGGCGCGTGAAGCCGGCATGAACATGCTGCGCGTGCCGGGCTACGGGTTCTACGAGGACCGTGACTTCTGGGATGCGTGCGACGAGCTCGGAGTCATGGTGTGGCAGGACTGCATGCTGGCCAGCTATGACCCCCCGGCGGACCCGGCGTTCCTCGCCGCGCTTGACGCCGAGCTCTCGCAGGCGCTCGGCGCCCTCGGGGGCCGGCCGGCGCTGACCATGGTGTGCGGCAGCAGCGAGACCTATCAGCAGGCGTCCATGTACGGCCTGCCGCGCGCGCGCTGGGAGAGCGACGTGCTGGAGCGCCACATCCCCGAGCGCGCCGCGGAGCTGGTTCCGGGCGTTCCCTACGTTCCCTACGTTCCCTCCTCGCCCTCCGGCGGCGATCCTCCCTTCACCCCGGGGGAGGGCGTGTCCCATTACTTCGACGTGGGTGCCTACCTGCGTGGGGTGCAGGACGCCCGGCTGGCCGGCGTGCGCTTCGCCGCCGAGTGCCTGTCGTTCGGAACCCCCCCGAGCGCGAGACGATGGAGGCGGAGTTCCAGGGCGCCCAGGTCGTGGGGCACGACGCCCGCTGGAAGCAGACCGTGGCCCAGGACGCCGGGACCGCGTGGGACTTCGAGGACGTTCGTGACCATTACGTGCGCCAGCTGTTCGGCCAGGAGCCATTGGCGCTGCGCTACGCCGACGCCGATCATGCCGTCGATCTTGGCCGTGCCGCCGTGGCGGAGGTGATGACGCAGGTTCTTGGCGAGTGGCGACGCGCACGTTCCCCATGCGATGGGGCTCTCATCCTCTGCTGGCGTGACCTGTGGCCGGGCGCCGGCTGGGGTCTGCTCGACGCTCGGGGGCGGCCGAAGGCGCCCTTCCACGCGGTCCGGCGAGTGTTCTCGCCGACCACGGTGGTGATCGTCGACGACGGCCTCGCCGGCCTGGAGCTCAATGTGCTGCACGACCGGGCCGAGCCCGTCGAGCTGGTCCTGCGCCTGCGAGTGTTCGACGCGTTGGGAAACGCAGTCGAAGCGGGTGCCCGCGAGCTGCAGCTGGCCCCGCGCAGCGCTACCGCGATCTGGGCGCACACGCTGCTCGACGGGTGGCGTGACCTGAACGCCTCCTACCGCTTCACCCCGCCGGTCTATGACGTGGTCGCCGCTGAGCTGTGCGACAGTCGCGCAGGGGTGATCGCCCGTAGCTTTCACCTTCCCGGCGGGCCCGCGCGTGCTCGGCTGCCGGACGTGGGGCTGACGGCATCCACGATCCGAGATGCCCAGGGAGGTTGGTGGCTGACGGTGCGCTCGGAGCTGTTCGCGCAGTACGTCGCCGTGGACGTGCCGGGATACCGTGCGGCGGACGCTTGGTTTCATCTGCTTCCGCGCGAGCCGGTCACGATTGCGCTGCGGGCGTGAACTCAGCCGCTCCGCCGTCGGGTACGGTGCGCGCGCTGAACGCGGTCCGGACATCCGGGATCGCGCTGCAGGAGTCATGATCGCCGAGCTGCCCCGGCTCCGCTCGTGCCACGGCGAGAGCACAAGGCTATGGGCCGGAGACCGGGTGCGGGTCGGGCCGGAGGGATGGGTGGCGCTCAGCGGGGCCGCCTCGGTCGATTACAACGTCGCCCTGTGCCACGGAGGCGGCGTGCACGTGCTGGCGCGGACCCGCGAGGAGATCCTCGCGGCCGGCGCCCCGGGGCTGATGATGGTCGCGGGGGCGGCACTCGGCGAGGTGCACGAGCTGGCAGACAGCCACTGGGTGTGCATCGGGGCCGCTCCGTTCATGGCTCGGCGCCTGGAGCCCGGCCCCCTGCGGCCCTCCCGCGTGCGGGTGGTGATGCTGGATCCCGGCGGTCTCCACCGTGCGCGGACGCTGATCGCGGAGGTGTTCGGGCTCGACGAGGCGCTGGCACTGGTGGCGCTACCCCACGATGCGCTCGCAACCGAAGGACGCACGGTGTGGGCGGCCCTGGACTCGGGCGGCGCCATCGCCTCCTGCCTGGTGAGCGTCGCGGTGCAAGACATTGTCGTGATCTGGTCGATGGCGACGGCGATCAGCGCGCGCCGACAGGGGTACGGAGCGGCGGTGCTGCAGGCCGCCCTGCACGACGCGGCCGGGCGGGGTAGCCGCACGGCGCTGCTGCATTCCTCTGGCGCCGGGGAGAGCTTCTACCGCTCAGCGGGATTCAACGAGCTCGAGCGCTGGCAGCTGTGGTCGCGCCCGCGGTGGGTGCTCCGCGCCTGACTCAGCGTCGATCCCCCTCAGCACATCGTGCAGCGCGGCGGCGACGAGCGGCCGCATCCACGCCCGGTGCATCGGGTGATCTACACCGGCGAGCTCGCGCACGGTGACGCGGCCGCCGTGGACCATCCGGCCCAGTCGGCGAGCGAGGCGCTGCTCCAGGAACAGCAGCCCATCGTCACGTTCGCTGAAGAGCAGGCGGACGGGTACGCCACTGGCCGCCAGCGCCTCCAGCCGAGCTGCGGCTGGGTGGCGATGGCCGAACGCGTCCAGGACATCCCAGGCATGCCAGCGCTGCCCGCGCTGGATTGTGCGAGTTTCCCGTGCGCGGCGTGTGCGGATCTGATCCCAATCGATCTCCACCGGATCTCCGGGCTGCCAGTACATCTGCGGGTTGAGCGCGATGGCTCCCACCACTGGCGCCGCGCGGACCACGGCTCGCAGCGCGATCCAGGCCGAGGCGCACAGGCCCATCAGGACGACGCGGGGATGGCCGCACTGCCTCAAGGCGCGCGCAATCTCGATCGTGTCCTGCACTCCGCGGAGGTCGTAGGGGCGTCCTGGGGCTCGGCCGCCGTCGGGGCTCTCGCCCCAGCCGCGCAGGTCGACACGCACGCTGCGGTAGCCGAGTGCCGCGAGATCCCGCGCGTACTCCACCCACGCCCGCCCCGGCCCCACGTGGCTCTCCGAACCGCCGTTGAGCAGCACGAGCGTCGAACGGGCGCGATCGGGATCTTGGGGTGAGCTCAGCACTCCCACGTGGCCGGACTCGCCAAAGCTCGAGATCTCCTCGTGGATCCTGGTGCCCCGCCACAAGAAGCTCGCGGTACTGCGAGTCCCCCGGGTCGGCGGCCGGGGCGGCTGCGCCACCGACCCACCCAAGCGGAGATCGCCTTAGCTCCCGCCGTTGCCGAACACGAGCAGGCAGCTTCGACCAGAAGTGCACTGCAAGGGCGCCGACTACGGTCCGAACACGGGCAAGGCAATCCCCGAGCAGGAGCTGGTCCAGAGCTATGGCGGGCGGGTCGAGTTCCTGCCACTGGTGCCCGAGCGCTCGACCTCCAGGCTCGTGGAGGCCGTGCGGGAGCCGCGGGTGTGAACGGCCCCACACTCGGTGCCGAGCTCGGTGGAGGGGGCAAACGAACGGGCGTCTTTCTCGATCGTGACGGGACTTTGATGGAGGACGTCGGCTACCCACGGGATCCCGAGCAGGTCCGGCTGCTGCCAGGGGTGCCCGATGCACTCCGGCAGTTGCAGCAGGCCGGTGCACGGCTCATCATCGTCAGCAACCAGTCCGGCATCGGCCGCGGGCTGATCACCCCCGACCAGGCGAAGGCGGTCCACGAGCGGCTGATCCAGCAGCTGGAGGGTCACGACGTGATCATCGATGCATCCCGGTACTGCCCGCACGCTCCCGGTGAGCGGTGCGCGTGCCGCAAGCCCTCCCCGGTCATGCTCCAGCTGGCCGCCTCCGGGCTCGGGATCGAGCTCGGTGCCTCCTACATGATCGGAGACAAGGAGTCAGACGTGGAAGCCGGACGGCGTGCCGGCTGTCGTACCGTGCTCCTGTCTCTTGGGTCCGACACCGGAGTCACCACTTCCGCCGACCATGTGGCGCGGGACCTCTCCGAGGCCTGCGGCCTGCTCCTGGCAGGAGCACGGGCATGAGCGAGGTAGCGGCATTGGGCGAAGTGACCGTGCTCTCGGTCGGGGACGTGATGCTCGATGAGTCCGTTCGGGGGAAGGTGAAGCGGATCTCGCCGGAGGCTCCGGTGCCTGTGGTGGACGTGCAGCGCTACAGCCACACACCGGGCGCGGCGTCCAACGTCGCCATGGGTGTGGTCGCTCTGGGGGGGCAAGCTTTCCTTGCTGGCGTCGTCGGTGAGGATCGCGCGTCGGCGCTGCTCAGCGCGGCACTCGCGGACGCGGGAGTGCACGCAGAGGACCTAGTCGCGGATGGTTCGCGACCGACCACGAGCAAGACGCGCGTTATTGCCCATGCCCAGCAGGTCGTTCGCACCGATCACGAGGCGCGGGGGCCGCTCTCCGACGAGGTCGAAACCGAGCTGCTACGGCGTGCTCGCGAGCGTGTGGAGCAAGTTGACGCGCTCGTACTCTCGGACTACCGCAAGGGTGTCGTCTCGGCTCCGGTGGCGCAGAACCTAATCGAGGCGGCCGCGGCGGCCGGGAAGCCCGTGGTCGTAGACCCCAAGGGGTTGGACTACGAGCGCTACCGGGGGGCGACCGTGATCACCCCCAACGAGTCCGACGCCGGACGGACTGCCAACGTTCACATCGAGGATGAGCACGATCTCCGTACCGCGGCGGAACGCTTGGCGCACGCTTGCGCGGGCTCCGCTCTGCTGGTCACGCGAGGAGCGGCAGGAATGTCGCTGTTCGTGGGCGAGGACCGCTTCGATGTGCCGGCGCGAGCCCGCGACGTGTACGACGTCACCGGCGCCGGCGACACCGTCGTTGCCGTCCTGGCCGCCGCCCTTGCTGCTGGATGGGACCTGCGTCGAGCTGTCGAGACCGCCAACGTCGCAGCGGGCATCGTTGTGGGAAAGGTCGGCACCTCCACCGTCACCTTGGCCGAACTCGAGCGCGAGCTCGGGGGCTGAGGAACCCACGGCACCACGCCCGTTGTGTCGCTGCGGCCAGCTCATCTCCGCGGAGGCGATGCACGAGCGCTCGCGCCGCTGTGCCCCCTGACATAAGAGCGAGCGAGGCTCGAGCACGCCCCGGAGATAGCCGAGCACGGATCATGTCGGCTTGGGCCTCCGCCACGAGGGCCGCGCGTGCCGGGTCATCCCACAGCAGCCCGGTGGAGGCACCGCCGAGGTGGATGAACTCGGCCTCCGCGACGAACTGGGTCCGCCACCCAAGTGAGGCGGCACGCCAGAACAAGTCCAGGTCCTCGGCGTACATGAAGCGTCGCTCGTTGAAGCCGCCGAGCTGCTGCCATGCCCGCGCACGCACGAGCATGACTGCACCCATGGCCGCTTGGATTCGTCGAGAGTGCGAGTGATCCCAATGCGCTCCCAAAGCGGGTTGCAGGCGGTTTGGGACGAGCCTCGACAACCCGATTGCACGCACCAGTTCCGGTAGCGGCGTAGAGGCGGGTACCACGGTGCGCTGCAGGGTCAGATCTTGATTGCGAAGACGCGGGACGGCGATGCCAACCTTTGCATCCGACAACGCATCCCCCAGTCGTTCGAGGCTGCCTGGCAAATGCACGAACGCGTCACTGTTGACGAACAGGTATCCCTCATCGGAACGCAGCGCTCGCGCACCGGCGTTGTTCGCGCGGGCAAAGCCGATGTTCTCCTCCAGCTCGATCACGTGGCTGTGCGGCAGCTCCCCAGCCAAGCGTTGCCCGCTCCCGTCGCTGGAGCCGTTGTCGACGACGACTACGCGGTCGGGGGGCAGGCCGTCGGCCACCAGCGCCTCCACGGCGCGTACGGTCAGCTCCGGCGTGCGCCAGTTCAAGACCACGGCAGCAAGCCGTCGCATCCTCACCGTGCCGCGGAGTTCCTGACCAGCTTGGACGGCCCCGTGATCGTCATCTCCACGATCCGCCAGGGCGGGACGTGCCTGGCGAGCTGTGCGACCGATGCGCTCAAGTTCTGACTACCGGGTCGCCCACGGTGTGAGTCGCTGGCGAGGAGATCGGCTCGGCCGGTTTGCACGAGCTGCCAGGCAGCCACCGATGCGCCTTTGCCCCAGCGCCCGACGAGGCTCGGGGCCACCACTTGGATCAGGGCCCCGCGTTCGCGGGCGCCGTCGATCAGCCGGAGGTGGTCGCGCACCGCTCGGCAACGCTCCGGGTGAGCGAGCACCACCTGCGTGCCGAGCTCCTGTGCCCGGTCCAATATCAACCTGACCACACCCGCTGGAGTGTCGCGCTCAAGCTCCACCAGCAAGTAGCGGCGGGCGAGCAGCGCCGGCGCCGGCGCCTCGACGGCCATCGAGGATGCGACCTCGGCAGCCAGATCCAGCAACAGCGAGAGCCCTCGCGAGCGGAGGGCGGCGCGTAGCTCTGACAGCCTTCCGAGGGCTTCGTCGTGGGCGGTCGGGAACTTACGCGAGAAGTGGGGACCACCACGCGGTCCACGCGCCGCAGGACGTTCGCCGCCAGCCCCCCGCCAGGCCCGCGTCTGGCAACGCCCTTGGCCCCAGCCGTCCTTCCGCGACTGCAGCGCGAACGTCGGGTCATGCTCCACCAGCACCCGCGGCATCAGCCGGGTGTCCAGGACGTCCAGGTACTGGCCCATGGCGGAGAACTCCACCTGCACCGCGTCGGGCTGGAAGCTGTGCAGCGTGCTCATGAGCTCGCGCTGGAAGGCTGAGCTGTGGAGGTCGCTGGCCCAGAAAGGGCGCCCGCGCAGGCAGGCGGGCGCCGAATTCGTCCACCGCCGGCCGAGGTACCTCCTGATAGCGCTGCAGGCGAGTTAACGCCTCCTTGACGGTCGGTGGCCTCACACCCGGAGACTGTAGGAGATCCCGGGAGGACTGGACCGTGACCTGCCGGCGGAGTGCGAATGGTTCTCGGCGGCAATGTCGAACTGAAGCGGAATGATTCGGGTGCCGATAGGGCCTCTAGTCTAGCTACTTGCCCCGGATAAACGGTGGGGGCCGTGAGCGGCGCAGAATCGTCGCGTGAGTGGGTCGGTTGTGGAGTGCTGCGATCGTTTCAGTGGTTCGTTTCGCCGGGCTCCTGGCCGCTTGCCCTCGGGTGAGGGGCGTTCCCTCACCCGAGGGTGGTGTAGGTCTCGGCGTTGTAGGTGAACGCCGCCCAGCCACCCCAGATCCGGTGGCCTTCGTCGCCTTTGAGGCGGCTGCGGCGCACGCCGTAGCCGCGTTTGAGGTGGCTGATCCGTCCCTCCGCGCCGGTGCGATACCGCTGTCGGCGGCGGCGAGTGCGCCGCGAGCCGCTCTCCTGGCGGCCCGTGATGTACACCTCGTCGGCGACGTTCTCGAGCGCGGTGTTCGTCGGGGTCGGCATGAACCCACCATCGAGCATCACCTCCCGCAGCGTAATCTCGAGGTTCTGCAACTCGCTGACGGTCTCCGGGAGAAGCGTGTTCTCGGATGGGTTCCCGACCTGTGTGCTCGGCGGGAGGATGAACCCGCGCGCGCCCGGCTTGGTGTTCGCCGTCACCTCGCAGAGTTGATCGACGTACCCAAATTCGTTCGGCTTGCCAAGCTTGCCCTTGCGGATCGGCCGCGCGTCTCGGTCCCACAATGACACCAGCCGGTCGGTGATCTTCTCGCCCTTGACGCGCTGGACGATCTGCTCTGACACCTTCTCGCACCGGTCGGCCAGTTCCTCGAGCTTGCGGGCGCCCCCGAGCGGCGGCGCATCGTGCGCGTGATCCCGCGCATCCGCCTGCCGACCGCACGCGAGCGATCCCGGACCGCGGTGCGCTTCTCCTTGATCGTCCGCGCGAGCTTGCGACCCTCCCGCGCAAGCGCCCTCACCCCGTCTGACGCCAACCCTGCGTCGGTCGGGTAGCGCACATCGGCCTCGACCACGGTCGAATCGATCCGCGCCGCCCGCGGACGAAACCGCTTCTCCCGCCGGGCCTTCGCGATCACCAGCCGCGTGAGCTCGTGCACCACCTCCGGCCCCAGCCGGCGGGTGAGCTTGCGGACCGTCGACTCGTCCGGCACCGGCTCCGAGATCCCGATCCGACAGAACCGCCGCAAGTGAATCGAGTCCGATACCTCGCGCATCAACGTCTCCTACCCCCACCCCGACCGGTGCTTGATCACCATCAACCGCACGTAGGTCTCCATCGCGATCGACGGCCGCCCACGGGGCGCGAACCGGCTCGCCTCCCGAAGCTCGCGCTCCCACCGCACCGCGATCGGCGCCAACAGGTCCGGATCGGCCAACAACTCGTCCAACCTGGCGAGATCGTCGGACAGCACCCGCACCCCCGCCGGCAAGATCTCGTCCCACAACGACTCCGCCCCGTCCGCGAACAAGGTCAGCACACGCACCCTCCAGATCAGTCATGAACCCGCTCATTTCCAGGTAAATCATGACGATCAGGTCGGACGGAAACCGGTGTCACAGCCCGACCATTTTTCCGGGGCAAGTAGCTAGGCTGCGGCGCCGAGCAACGGGGCTGCCCGTCTGTGGCCTCCTCCAGAGCTGAGACTGACTCCTACATGTTGATCCGCCCATGAGTTCCTCCGGAGCCGACGCCCTCAAGGCCGCCATCCGGCGGTCGTTGCCGATCATGATCGTGCTCATGGTGCTCGGTCTCGTGGCCGTGAACCTCTTCAAGCACCTTCAGGGCCCGAGCTTCCAGGCCAGTACGCGTGTCGAGATCTCCGCGACGCCCCTCGCCCAGATCATCACCGGCACCCAGCCCGGCTTCGTGGATCCGCAGCGGGTCCAGGACACCGCCCAAGCGCTGGCCCAGTCGTCGCAGCTCTACCAACTGGCCTCCAAGCCGAGCCTCGGTAGCGCCTCCGACCTCCAAGGCCGCCACGAGCGTGGCGGCCGCGCCCGATACTGACATCCTCGAGTTCAGCGCCACCAACTCCGACAGCGGCAAGGCGATGCAGATAGCCAACGCGGTCGCCCAAGCCTACATCGCCTTCCGAGCGCAGCTCTCCGGATCACAGGTTCAGGCGACGATCCAGCGCCTCGAGTCGACGATCGGGAAGCTCCAGTCCGGCAGCGCCCAGCGGACACAGGCCCAAACGGAGCTCAATCGCCTTCAGCTGCTCGCCGGGGCGAACTCCAGCGATGCTGTCCTCGTCCAGCGAGCCGGCAGCGCCGACAAGGTCAGTCCCGCTCCGGCCAAGGATTCCATCCTGGGCTTCTCCATCGGCCTGATCATCGCGCTGATCGTCGTCGCCGTGCGCGAGGCGGTCGATACCACCGTGCGTACCGAAAGTGACATCGAAGACGTGCTCGCCGCTCCCGTACTCGTCAGCGTCCGCTCGCTGCCGCGCCGGGCGCAGTTCGTGACCATGGGTCGCTACGAGGCCATGTTTGCCGACACCTACGCGCTGTTGGCTGCGCAGGTCTCACCGGCCGAGGACAGCGATCGGGGGCTGATACTCGCCGTCACCAGCGCCCTGGCGCGCGAGGGCAAGACGACAACGACAGCCAACCTTGCGGTGGCCGCCGCTCAGCGGGGCGCGGACGTGCTGCTCGCGGACTTCGACTTCCGCCGGGGGACCTTGTCACGCCTGTTTGAGGTACCCGAATCCGCGCCCGGGGCGCTACAACTGCTCGAAGGGTCTTCTGACATTGACGATGCCCTCTGGGATGTCTCGCTTGACGGACCTAAGCCGAGCGTGTTCTGGAGCGGAACCGGTCGGGAGAAGGGCGCCCGTGAGGGCCAGGGCTCGTCCGCCGCCTCAGCCACGGGGAGCGCTCGCCTCGCGCGGCATAGAGTTGCGGATGGCCGGCGCCGGTCCGATGGAAGCTGAGGTGTCAGCGGCTCGAGACATCCACTATCGCGGATGGCTCGGTGGCCAGGACCGCCTGCGCTTCCTGCTCGGGTGCGACTTCGGTGTCGTGCCGTCGCTGTGGGAGGAGCCAGGTATCCCGTTCGCGCTGTGCGAGTGGCTGGAAACACGTCGCCCTGTCCTCTGCACCACCCGAGGCGGTCTGGCAGAGGCAGCTGAGCTTCCCGGAGTCAAGTCGTTTCCCGAGACCCCGGAAGGCCTGATTGAGGCCGTTGACGAGCTTCGCAGTGGCACAGACTGGAGTGACCTTCTGGCGCGTGTGCCGGAGGTCAGCGATGACCGGCAGGTGCAGCGCTGGCTCGACGAGCACGAGGCCGTCTACGAGCTAGCCCGCGAGCGTCATCAGACGAGGCTGACGGGTTGATCGACACGCATTGCCACCTGCTGCCTGGTCTCGATGACGGTCCGCGGGAACTCGAGGAGTCGCTCCTGCTGGCCGAACGGCTGGAGTCCGTGGGAGTGCGGCGCGTCGTGTGTACGCTGTTCACCGAGCGTGATCGGGTGGCGCTGTCACGCTGGGCCGGCTCCACGCCGGTGGTGCGGATCCCCTTCGGCACTGAGCTAGTCTCGCGCCCTGTCCCCGGCGGCCCGCAGGACGGGAGCCTGCTGTTCATTGGGAACTTCGTGCACCCGCCGAACGTCGATGCCGCGCGGAGGCTTATAGAGTCGATCTTCCCGCGGATCAGGCAGCGCTGCCCGGAGTGCGAGCTGTACATCGTCGGGGACCAGCCGCCGCGGGATCTGGTCCAGGCCGCACCGCAGGGCGTCACCTTCACCGGCCGGCTGCCGGAGATCGACGGGTACCTCGGGCGAGCGACAGTGTTCCTCGCATCCCGTGCGCACGGGTGCCGGCATGCGGGTGAAGGTGGTGGAGGCGCTGGCGGCCGGCAAGGCGGTCGTGGCCTCGCCGCTGGCCGCCGAGGGGCTGGCCGTCACCGACGGGCAGGAGCTGCGGGTGGGGCCGGACGACGACAGCTTCGTCGAAGCCGTCATCGAGTTGCTCTGCGATGAGCCGGCGCGGCTGGCGCTCGGGCACCGGGCGCGCGAGTGGGCGGAGGCCCAACTGGACTGGAAGGACATCGGCCAGGCCTACCTCCGCCTGTATGGCGAGCTGCTGCAAGCAGACAGGAGCACTATGCGCCGGCGCGACGGGCATCGGCGGACGGCTCTAAAATGATCCGCGTGAGGGCCGGCTCATCCCATCGCCCGCTGGCCGGATGAACGGGGGCAGGCAGCCGGCGTTCTGGACCGGGCTGGAGGACCGCCTGGCGCGGGCGGAGCAAGCCGGGATTCTGGCCAACAAGCTGGGGCCCCTGGGGGCGCGCAGCCTGCGAGTTCGGGGTGCCCCGGTGCCGCCGGAGCTCGAGCGGGCCGAGCGCTTGGCGCGTTCCGCATGGTTGGTGGCAATCCCCTTGTTGGGAAGGATCCGTTCGCTGGTGGACGGCCCGCTGCTGCTGTTCAAGGGACCGGAAGCGGCGATGCAGTACCCCGATCGTGCCCGTGGCTTCATGGACCTCGACATCCTCTGCCCCCATCCGCACGCGGTACAGGCCAAGCTGATCGACAGCGGCTTCATCGAGGTCGACGACCCGGAGATATTTGAGCAGGAGCAGCATCACCTGCGGCCGCTCCAGTGGCCGAACCTGTGGGTGACGGTTGAGATCCACCAACGACCCGTGTGGCCCCACGAGCTCGATCGACTGCCTCCAATGGAGGAGATCTTCGTCGCCGCCGTCCCATCGGCCACCGGGCTTGTGGGGATTTCGGCGCCCAAGCCGGCGCATCACGCCCTGATGCTTGCGGCGCACGGCTGGACCCATCAGCCGCTGCACTCGCTGCGGGACGTGGTCGATGTGGCGGCGATTTCGGCGCTCGCCGAGCCCGGCGAGGTGGAGCAGGTGGCGACCGACTGGGGGATCGAACGGCTGTGGCGCACCACCAGCACGGCCGCCGCCAGCCTCCTCGGCAGGGAGCAGCCCTCCTGGGCGGTGCGGCTGTGGGCACGCCACCTTCCGGCAGTGCGGGAGCGCACCGTGCTGGGCAACCACATGCAGCGGTGGCTGCACGGCTTCTGGGGCCTTCCGCTGCGGGGGGCGCTCGCGCGGCTGCGCCTCAACGCGCGAACGGCCCTCCTGCCCTACCCAGGCGAGGGCTGGCGGGAGAAGCGCGTCCGGGCGTGGAACGCCCTGACGAAACCCGGCGCCCCGATGTCGGTGCACGCCGAGAAATGGCGCGACGGCATGGATCCGGAGGAGGACCACCTGCCGCACTCCGCCTCCCGCGGCGCCTGAGCGCGCGGGCCTCAGCTCCCAGCCGCGGTGCTGGCTTGGCCACCCCCGGGCCGGCGCAGGTTCATCACCTCGCGCAGCAGGGCCGGCGCCAGCAGTGCGATCAGGCCGAGGTAGGCGAGCGGCACGAAAGCTAGCACCGCCACCAGCCGCGCTGCCGCGGGCACGCCGGCGCTGAGGAGCATGGCGCGCAGGGCGAAGCCCAGCCCCGCGGCAGCGGCGCAGAGGGGTAGCGCCGTCGCGGAGACGCGCAGCGCCTCGACCGTTCGCAGAGAGACGGACTTGGCGGCGATCGCCATGTCCGGTAGCACCAGGATCCATCTGACGATCGCGTAGCAGGCGGCGACCCCGACGATGCCCCACCGCAGCCCCACGGCAAAGGCAGCCACTGCCACGACCGTGTACATGAGGTTGCGGCGGAACAGCAAGCCAGCCTGCCCCTGTGCCTCCAGCAACGGCCAATTCAGCATAACCAGAGACTGGGCCACGCCGGTGGCACCAAGCAGCTGGAGCACCGGGACGGCGGGCTCCCACTTCGTGCCGAACACAACCGGCACCAGGTCCGGTGCCGCCACCAGCATGACGAAGTAGGGCAGCGCCAGCACCGCCGCAGCCAGTCGCTTGGCCCGCAGCCAGGCCGCCCCCAGGCGAGCGGGATCGTCCTGCAGCCGGGTCAGCGCCGGGAACAGGACCTGCCCCAGCGGAAGCGCGATTCGCTGCACGGGGGAGTACATGACGTTGAACGCGAGCGAGTACGTGCCCAGGGCCCGGCCGCCGAGAAAGCGGCCGACCAGCAGGTTGTCCGCGTTCAGATAGGCGTAGTTGAGGATGCGGGAGCCAAGCAGCTTGAGCGCGAAGCCCCCCAGGTCCCGGAGGCTGCTGTGGGAGAAAATCAGCCGGGGCCGCCAGCCGGACAGGCTCCACAGCAGGACCACCGACACCGCGGCGGCGGCCAGGGCCTGCGCGATGATGGCCCACGGGCCTAGGCCCGCCTCGGCCACCACGACAGCGGCCACCGCACCGATCAGCACCGCCGCCATCTCCCGGATCTGCAGGCTGCGGTACGCCAGGTCGCGGCTAAGCAGCGACATCTGGGTCGCCGACAGCGCGGTCAGGGTGAAGCTCAGTGAGAGCACAGCGAACAGGGGGCCCACCCGAGGCTGACGAAAGAACGCAGCCACCGCACCCGACCCGAGCACACCGAGGATCGTGCACAGCAGCCCCACCGCCACCGTGCTCCAGAACGCGGTGGACCGGTCCGCCTCGCTGATCTCCGGCCGCTGGACCAGCGCCGCGCCGAACGACAGGTCGTTGAAGGTGGCTAGCATGTTGGTGAACACGAAGGCCATGCCGGCTACGCCGTAATCCCGCGGGGTCAGCAGTCGTGCTAGCACCACCCCCACCCCAAAGCGGGTGGCCACGACCACGATCTGGGCCAGTACGCTCCATCCGAGCCCCCTGAGGATGAGTTGCCGCAGACCCGCGGACGCAGTCGCCATGTAACCATTGTGCTGCCCGGGCTAAAGCTTTGTAGGCCGAGTGCCGAGTGATATCTTGCGCGCACTGACCGGTGTGCCTCAGCGCGGCGTCCGCCTCAACCAGGTCGACCAGGGAGACCATGAACGTGCAGCGTTACGAGACCAACCCGCAGGTCATCCACGAGACCATCGAGGGCGAGACGATCATCATCGACCTGGCCACGGGGACCTACTTCAGCCTCCAGGGCACCGCGCCTGAGATCTGGACCGGCCTAGTGGCCGGTGAGGGCCAGGAGCATCTGCTGGCGCGGCTGCAGGCGTGCTATGAGGGAGACGCCGAGGAGATGAAGAGCAGGCTCGCCAGCTTCCTGGAGCAGCTGACCCGCGACGGCCTGGTGATGGTGGCGCCCGCCGGCGAGGCGGCGGTGCCTGCCGCGGCCCCGGAACCGGCCGCAGAGCGCCGGCCGTTCGAGGCGCCCAGGTTGGAGCGCTATACCGACATGCAGGACATCATCCTGCTCGATCCGGTGCACAAGGTCGACAATCAGGGCTGGCCGCACCCCGCTCTGGCCGCAACCGACGCCGCCTAGTCCGTGCTGGAAAGCTCGACTTCGTCGCCCGCCACGGGGTCAGCATCGATCCCGGGGCTGTTCGCCACCGCGGCTGCGGCAGTCGGGGTCGTCGAGCACCGGATCACGGTCGCGGGGCTCCCGATGAGGTTGCGCTACGCCGGGGAGGCCATGCGCCACCGCCTCGATCCGCCGTTCGCCCACCTCACCCGGACCGGCTCAGAGCCGGTATCCGGGCACGAGCTGACGGTTGACATCTGGGACGCGGCATCCACCGGCACCGATCATCCGCCTAGCCTGGGGGAGCCGGTGGAGGGGGGTGGGCCCGGCACCATCCACTACTACGAGCAGGGTCCGGTACGGGCGCTGGCGCGTTGGGAGACCCTGAGCGTGCTCGACTCCCAGGCCGCTCACGCCTGGTTCTGGACCGCCGATCCGGCGGACATGCTGTCCTGGGACTGGGCCTCGCCCCTGCGCAACATCCTGCACTGGTGGCTGGGAAGTCACGGCTCCCTGCAGGTGCACGGGGGTGCGGTGGGCGAGCCGCATGGCGGCGTGCTCGTGGTCGGCCGGGGTGGCTCGGGAAAGTCGACCACGACGCTTGCGTCGCTGTTCTCCGGGTTGCGCTACGCCGGGGACGACTTCGTCGGGGTCAGCGTAGAGCCGGAGCCCTGGGTCCACAGCCTGTACTGCTCCGGCAAGCTCGAGAACTATCACATCGGGCGGTTCCCGCGTCTGGCCGGGGCGATCGTCAATCCCGAGCGCACCGAAGACGAGAAGGTGGTGGTGACCGCTGGCGCCGCCGCACCTGGGGTGCCGATTGAGGGATTCCCGCTGCGGGCGGTGCTGATCCCGCGAGTGGTGGCCGTCGAACCCGAGACTCGGCTGGTGCCCGCCTCCCGGGCCGCAGCGCTGGCGGCACTAGCGCCCAGCACAATCTTCCAGCTTCATCCGCCCCACCCCGACGCCCTACGCTCGATGGGCGAGCTAGTGCGGCGGGTGCCGTGCTACACGCTGGAGCTGGGCCGCGATATCGACGCCATTCCCGACGCCATTCGCGTGTTTCTGGAGGGCGGCGAGTGACCGCGCCGCTAGTCAGCGTCATCATGCCGGTGTACAACGCCGAGCCCTTCGTGGCCCATGCCATAGAGAGCGTGCTGGCGCAGGACTACGAGCCTGTCGAAGTGCTGGCGGTCAACGACGGCTCCACCGATCGCAGCGGCGAGATCGCCCGCTCGTATCCGGGAATCCGCTACTTCGAGCATGAGAACCGCGGGGCCAGCCCCTCCCGGAACTTCGCCCTGAGCCAGGCCGCGGGCGAGTTCGTCGCATTTGTGGACGCCGACGACTGGGTCCCGCCCCAGAAGCTCAGCGTGCAGGTGGGCTACCTGCTGGAGCATCCCCACGTGGCGGCCACGTTGGGCCGCCAGGAGTGGATTACGCCGCCGCCTGACGCGGCCCGCGACAAGGTCTGGGGCGACCTCGACGGCATCCCGTTGCTCTCCATGGTCATCCGCCGCAGCGTCCTAGTGGAGATGGGCGGCTTCCAGCACGAGGTGGGCGGCGACATGGATCTGATGATCCGGATGCGCGCCGCCGGCCACGAGTTCACGGTGCTGCCGCAGCTCGTCCTGCGCCGTCGTTATCACGGAGGCAACCTTTTCGCCGGGCAGGGGCTGGCGCCGCTGCCGCTGGAGGCGCTGAAGGCGAAGCTCGACCGTGAACGCGCGGCCCGAGCGGGGGGAGAGGGAAGGTGAGCGGGTCAGACCGGCTGATCAGTGTGATCATCCCGGCCTACAACGCCGAGAAGTACCTACGTGAGGCGATCGACAGCGTGTTCGCCCAGACCCACCGGCCCTTGGAGGTGATCGTGGTGGACGACGGCTCGAAGGACGGCACCGCCGCAGTGGCCTGGTCCTACGGCGACCAGGTCAGGTTCACCCGCCAGGAGCGCGGCGGCAACGGCGCGGCGAGGAACACCGGCGTGAGCCTGGCCGGCGGCCGGTACTTCGCCTTCCTCGACGCCGACGATCGCTTCCGGCCGGAGAAGCTGGGGCACCAGCTCGCCGCCCTGGAATCCGATCCCGGACTGCACGTCGTGTTCGGCTATGTGAAGGAGTTCGTCAGCCCGGAGTTGCCAGCGGAGGTTAGGGCGGGGATCCGGCCGCCGGCCGAACCCCAGCCGTGGGCCGCCCCGAATCTGATGTTGATCCGCCGCCAGGACTTCGAGCGGGTGGGACCCTTCGCCACCAACCTGCGCGTGGGCGTCACCGTCGACTGGTACGCCCGGGCCACTGAGGCAGGCCTGAAGACGATGGTGCTGCCGGAGGTCGTGCTGGAGCGGCGGCTGCACACGCAGAACAACGGCATCCGTGAGCAGGACGCCCGGGCGCAGTACATCCAGGTCCTGAAGGCCTCGATGGACCGCCGCCGCCAAGCCGCACGTTGACCCGCCGCCGCGGCTCCTTCTGGCCCTCCCCCACGCAGGAGCGCCTGCTGCGCACGGCGCTGGGCGAGTCGGCTGAGGGCCTGGAAGCCTGGCGATCGCTGGCCGGGTTCCAGGTGCCGGAGGTGGAGCCGGGCACGTTCCCCGTACTGCCGCTGGTGTATCGCGCGGTCAGCCGGATGGCGCCCGATGATCCAGAGCTGGCGCGGCTCAAGGGGATCTATCGCAACAGCTGGCTGAAGAACAACCTGATGCTGGAGACGGTGGCCGAGAGCCTCACCGCATTGGAGGAGGCGGGGGTGGAGCCGCTGATGGTCGGCAGCCTGCCGGCCGCGGTGCGCTACTACGCCGAGCTGGCGCTCCGCCCGACGGCGACGCTCGACTTTGTCCTCGCGACTGATGCCCTGGTACCGGCCGTGCGGGCACTCGGCCAGATCGGCTGGAGGGCACCGGCCCCGGTGCACACCGGTGCCGAGGGCCCCGTGACGATGACCAACGCCAAGGGGCAGGTCTGCCTGCTGCTCACGGCGATCGCCCCAGACTTCTCGCCGTCGACGGACCTGCTCCTGGCGGCGTCCGTGGAGCTTGAGCTGGGCGGCCGGATCGTCCGGGCCGCAGCCCCGGGGGACGACCTGCTGATCGCTTGCGCCCGTGGAGGCAGGGTCTGGCCGGTGAGGTCGGTGCAGTGGCTCATCGATGCGGTGCAGATCCTGCGCTCGGCGCCAGAAAAAGTCGATTGGGAGCGGCTGTTGGAGCTGGCCGGGGAGCATCTGCAGACGGTGCGGGTGAGGGAGGCTCTGCGCTACCTGGATGAGGTGGCGGGGACGCCGCTGACGGCCCCGGCATCGCTGGGGCGGCGCCAGGTGAGCCGCCGCGAGCGGCTGGCATACCGGTGCGCTGGCGCCGCCGTACCGGGTCTCGGGTCGCTGCCGCAGGCGGTGAGCGAACATCTGTGCAGCAGCCGCGAGGCCTCGCCGCTGCGGACCGCCAGGGCCTTTCCGGGCTTCCTGCAGCGCCGCTGGGGGCTCGAGCATCCCTGGCAGCTCCCGGGGGCGGCGGGCCAGCGAGCCCTGCGTGATCGTGATGACTGATTGCGTAGCGCTGTCCTTCGACGATGGCCCATCGCAGTGGACGGCGCCCATCCTCGAGATCCTCGCCGCACATAGCGCCCGCGCCACCTTCTTCCTAGTGGGGCTCTCGCTGCAGCAACACCCGCAGCTCGTCGAGCGCATCCAGCACGAGGGGCACGAGCTCGGCAACCACACCTGGTCGCACCCGTCCCTGGCCCGGGAATGTGACGATGCCCGAGTTCGGCTGGAGCTGCAGCGCACCAGCGACGCGCTGGAGCGGCTCGTGGGCCGGCGGCCGGCGCTCTACCGCGCGCCCCGCTACGAGCGAGACGCGCGAATCGATGCGGTGGCGGCGGAGCTGGGTCTGCGCCACGCCCGTGGCGACGTGATCCCGCCTGACTGGCACCCCGGCGCCTCCGCCCGGCTGATCGCCGCGATGGCTGTGCAGGGGGCGCAGCCGGGAGCGGTCATCGGCCTGCACGATGGGGTGCCGCCCCAGGAGGCGGCCGAGGCGGTCACGCGGCAGGCTACGGTCGATGCGCTGGCCCTGATCCTGCCCCGGCTGGCCGAGCGGGGACTCACGTGCGTGCCGGTGTCGGAGCTCGACGGGTGAGACTCACGGCCACTGCTCGGCGTCATCCTCCGGAACATAGCCGAGCTCCCGACGCGCGTTCTCCAGGTCCCAGATCCGCCAGCTGTTCCCGGACACGCCGAAGTACACGCCGAATCGGAGATCGGCCGGAGCGCGCAGGCAGCATTGGACTAGATCGAGTAGGTCGCGGCGGCTGAGCAGGGTGGACCGGTGCCGCGTGGTGGTGGGGCGGTCCTCACGGTTGACGGTGCCGATCCGCAGGCACAGCGCGGATACGCCGTACTCCTCGGCATACAGGCGCGCAGCGGCCTCGGCGAAGGCCTTCTCGGCGCCGTAGGGGCCATCCGGTCGCACGGGATCCTCCACCGTGATCCGCTCCAGGGTCTGCGGGGTGAGCCCTCGGTGCCGGCCGGCGAGGATCGAGGCATATGGCTCGTCGCGCTCGGCCAGCCCGACGACGTGATTGGAACTGGCCAGCACCACCCGACGGACGCTCGTGCGCCGGGCGGCCTCCAGCGCGTTGACGGTTACGGGGAGGTTGTTGTGCAGGACCTCCTCCCAGCTGGCGCCCGCGTCCGAGTTGGCCGCCAGGTGCACGACGGTGTCGATCCCGCCGAACGCCTCCGTGACCGCGTCAGGGGATCGCATGTCGACGACGGAGCTGGTGTGAGGACCGGGAGCAGCGTCGAGCCCCTGCACCAGGTGCGCCGGCGAAAGGCTCTGCACCAGGAAGCTGCCGATGAGGCCGCTGGAGCCGGTGACCAGCACGGCTCCTCCGGGCACCTGGGGCCGGAGCGGTCGCGGCCAGGTCGAGGTCGGCGGCGATGGCCTGAGTCTGCGCTTGAGCGCTCGGAAGCGGTGCATGGAGGAGGGTTGTCGGCGGGACCGGCCAGGGGATCGTAGGGCAGGTGGGGTGCATCGCCCCCTCCCATGACCGAGGCCGCATGGCTTCTGCGGTCGATCTACCCTGACGGACCCGGGGCCCCGGAGCTGCTTCTCCTATCCGGCGCCGCCCCTCTAGAGGCACCTCTGCCGGCTGGTGCCGTGGTGCTGCTCGCTCGCCCTTCCCGGACGCTGCGCCGTCGGCTCTCGGCCCACGGCTGGTGAGGGCCGGCGCCTACTCCACCGCCCGCGCATGGAGCACACCCGGCAGCTGCTGCCGCCCCGGGGCGGGCCCGCCACGTTCCTGCGCCGGCGCCGGGCCGCCATCCGCCGGCTGGCCTTGGCCGGGCTGGCTCTAGTTCCGCCGCGGGCCTCCGGAGGGCGGATCTCGGAGCTGTGGGCGCCGCCCGGAACGGGGCAGCCATTCGCCTGGCTGGCTCAGGTGCAACCGCAGGTGGAGACCTGCAAGGCAATCCCGAGCCTCGGCCATCAGGGCAGCGGCTCGATCAGCGACGGACGGCACGGGGCTGCGGCCGTGCTGCTGCGCTTCCCCGGCCGGGGGTCTGAACCGGACCTGGTGGTGAAGGTGGGGGAGCGGGCCGAACGGGAGGCGGCCGGGCTGCAGTCGGTGGCCGTCGTCGTCGTCGCCGCCGGAGTCGCGGTGCCCCGGCTTACCTGGGGTGGACGGTGCCACGGGGTACCGATCTGCGCCGCATCGATCGTCCCCGACACCTCTGCCCCGGGAGCTGGGTGGCCGGCCGGCCGGCCGAACCGGGCCCAAGATCTGGCTGAACGCCTCGCCGGCTGGCTGGAGCGTTGGAGCTCGCTCTCGGTGCAGCGACGGCCGCTAGGGTCGGCCAGCCATGCGGGCGGTGCGCAACGACCTCATCGCAGCCAACGTCCTGGTGGAGCAGGGGCGCATGGGTGTCATCGACCGGGAGGAGAGTTCCCCCGTAGGCCTGCCGCTCACCGACCTGGCCTATGCGCTGGTGGACCTGGCCGCGGCGACGGACGGCTACCGCGATCGTCCCGCGGCGTTCGTGGCGAGCTTCAGCGCCGGCGGCAGCTGGGCCAGCGTCACTCATCGGTTGATCGATGGGGCGGCTGCAGCCGGCGGGTTGGAGCCGCCGGCGGTGAAGCTGTGCCTGAGCGGCGCAGCAGGCGGAGCGTGCGGCTCCGCTCCGCCCGTAACGGCACCGACATGATCTCCGGCGCAACACGGCGAACCACGATCAGCGACCCCGCGTAAGCCACTAGCGAGGCCGTGGCGGTGGCGGCGGCCACCCCGAGGATGCCGGTACCGAGTGCAAGCGCCAACACCGTCAGCAGCGCCGTGGCCAGCGCGCTGCCACCGATGACCGGATTGGCCGCGGGGTAGCGCTGCAGGCCGCGCAGTACCGCCACCGGCGCGATCGCCACCATGGAAAGCGCGACGTTGAGGTCCACGAGCACGGTCAATGGCCGGAACAGCCGCGCGAACGCCCGTGGAGGGCAACCATCGCCGGGACGCACACCGGCAGCCCGAGCGCGATCAGCAGGGCCGGGCGAAGGCGGCGTACGCTGAGTTGGCCGCCCACCATCAGCGGGCCTCATCGAGCTCCGCCCGCGCACATGGTCGGCCCACGTACTTGACCAGGGCGGCGGCGATGCCGAGCTCCAGCAGCAGCGCAAAGCTGGCGATCGAAGCGAACAGCACCCACACGCCGGAATCGGTAGCCCGACCGTGTCCACGACGATCGGCGTGATAACCAGCACCGCCCGATCGCGATGAGCTGGCCGGCGAGGTTGGCCGCCACCCCGCTCGCCACGCGCCGGGCAGTGGCGAGCTGACGCGGGCGCTCAGGCGCAGGATGCCATCGTCCCCGGACAGCTCGGTGCGGAGCCACAGCTGGCGCAGCGGAGCGGTGGTGGGAGTGAACAGCCGGACGGGCTGCCACGGCCCCACGCACTGAGGCCCGGGGCGAACCCTGGGGAGCGGCCGAGGATTATCGTCCGGTGCCAGCGGAGCGTATCTGCGCCCACCCCCTGTGCGCCACGCGCCCGCGGGCGCCGGCGGCGGCTCAGCTGCGGCTCGAGCGCGCGGCAGACGATGTGCAGCTCCCTGCCGCCGGCCGGGGGCCCGGGACTGAGCGCACGCTCGAGTGCACGCCACACTCGGTTTACTCGATCTGGGTGATCGCCCAGGCGAATCCGGCGAGCTCGCGGGCGGCGGCGACGGCGATGATCGTGCGGCGTTTCGCTCTGGCTTCGAGGCGTGTCCAGGTGCGGTGCAGGCGCCGT
>JAABUY010002163.1_pt1 | contig 24099 bp, 15 predicted proteins | sample 5560271 | NCBI WGS metagenome assembly JAABUY01 (sample SAMN10711886, study PRJNA513374) | rock metagenome | isolation source: Antarctica rocks | place: Antarctica: Victoria Land, University Valley | reverse complement strand
GTCTGCTGGTACTTTGCGCCAAGGTGTTGACGGCTTTTGCGTGAAGGTATTGACACTTTGCACGAAGGTGTTGACACAGGGCCGTTTCGATAGCGCCATGAGCGTCAGCCGAGGTGATTCGCCTCGACATCGTTTCGTTGCCTTGTCCGGCGTCGTGAGCGTGAACCTGGTCAATGTGTCAACACCTTCGTGCAAACCCCCTTTGCGCCAAGGTATTGACACGCTCAGAATCCACGCCTGGCCGTGTCAACATCTTCGCGCAAAGTACCATCTGCAGCCGCTCTCGCGCGCCCGCCCCGCGCGCCCCCGGACCGAGGCCCCCAGCTCCCCCGCCGGCCCGTCGAGGGCGTGGGCCGCCGCCCTGGCCTGCTCGCGTGCCGACGCGCTCACACGCTCCAGGAGCCCCGCCAGGGCCAGCGGGGCACGAGGCCCTCCCACGCCCTCAGTGCCCCCTAGCGCCCGCTAGGGGCCACGTCAGCCTCGCATACGACATCTAGGGCCAGCACATCAAGAGAACACTTAGGCGCAGACGCGTGATGGAGATGGAGATTGCAAATTATACGGCAATGCCGTATAGTGATCGTGATGGTGTACGGTAATGCCGTACATAATAAGCTGGCTGTTGTGCCGCCTGAAAGGAAGATGATAGACGATGGATAGACGTGCGGATGTTGCGCTGCTCGCGCTTGTTCCCGAAGATAAGGTGGTAGCCGAACCCCCGGAGCGCGTGCGTTTTGAAGTGGCTACTCGGATGTCGCCAGGTGTGCTCCCAGGACTCTCTGCTTTCCCCGAGCAAGGCACCTACTGGCGCGTCGGTGGGTCGTACTATTGGGACAATCCTGTATGGGGGCCAGTGGTCAATATCGCGGACCTTCGGTACGACGGACACAGCGTGGTGCTAGACGAGCAATCACAGGAACGCCGCCGCTACGGGCTGCACATGCGGAAGCGCCGGCTGGCGCTCGTCCTATCACAGAACGCCCTTGCTCAGAAGCTAGGGGTTAGTATTGATACCGTTCAGGACTGGGAGCAGGGGCGGCGCCTCCCCCGGCTGCGAAAGCTCATCGAGCAAGAACTCGACCGCTTGGAGGTTGAGGCTAAGATGCCGACAGGCTATTTTCAGGGTGTGCCGCTGTATGATCGACCCAACGTTCCGACGCCGGAGGAGCTTGGTGGGGAACCACTCCACCCCGGCCCGACGGAGGAGCTTGTGGTGTGATGAGATTCACCCCCACCCCGGCGCGCCACGCGCCATGTGCCACGTCAGTCCCGCATGCGGCGCAGCATGTGCGGCATAATCTGATCATCATGGGTGGCACGGCACCGATACGCGCGCTGGAAACGGCTCAAAATGTGTGGCGGCGTGGACTCGGTAACATGACACGCGGCAAGGCTTGCATAGTCCATCTCACCGTATAAGCTCTAGATAAGTGCAAACAGCGATTACACTATCATAAGGTATACGCGTAGTTTCTGGGTTGTGGCGCACGATACTAACCAGCCACTAAATCGATAAAGAAGCTTGTTGGATTGAGGGTATCGCCATGCAAGAAGGGCACAATTTAGATAACACTCTTCACAGTCGGCTGACATCCTACACTGAGCGAGAAGCGGAATATTGGTCATTCCGAGGCAAAGCCGTTAGGGAACAGACACACGCTTACATGCAGTATCCGGCGATGATGGTTCCACAGATGCAAGGAAAGCTTATCCAAATCTTCTGTGAGCTATTGCCATCAATAAAGAGCGTCTTTGATCCCTTTGTAGGTTCAGGGACTGTTATGACAGAAGCCATGCTCCAGGGTCTCAACTTTGCGGGACAAGATATTAACCCCTTGTCCGTTCTGGTTTGTCACGCGAAAGCCGGCCCATTTTACCAGCGCATCTTGCACGATAAGGTCGACAATCTTTTCACCCAACTCGCGCAGGATACAAGTGCTTGTATCGAAGCTGATTTTCCAGGATTGAGCAAGTGGTTTCGGGACGACATAGCGATTGCCCTGTCGCGCATTAGACGTGCTATTAGACGCGAACAGGATGTGTGGGTACGACGTTTCTTATGGGTTGCTCTAGCAGAAGTGGTACGTCTAACTAGTAACTCTCGCACCTCGACGTTCAAACTCCATATCCGTCCCCAAGAAGAGATTGTACAGAGAGAACTCGCCGCGGTTGACCTCTTTAAGCGGATTGTCTCCGAAAATGTAACTCGCCTTGAGACACATAGGACAACGTTAGATCGGCAGGGATATCTAACAGATGATCGCTACCGCGGAGTTGTAAAGATCGCATTCCATGATTCGATGGTGTCACCCCCCGTCTTAGATCATGCTCCTATACACGACCTCCTCGTGACTTCGCCGCCGTATGGCGACAACGAGACAACGGTGCCGTATGGTCAGTACTCGTATTTGCCACTACAGTGGATCGACTTTGAGGACATCGACGCAAACGTTGATCGCTCGTGCTTGAGGACCACTAAAGAAATCGATAATCGTAGCATCGGAGGCAAGAATCGAGTGAGAGATCCGCGTGACACAGATATGCTCAAGGATTTGTCGGACGCGTTTAAGCAAACGGCTGTCATGCTCAAAGACGAGCCTCCAGATAGGATGCGCCGAGTTGCTACTTTTTGCTGCGACCTTAATCAAACTCTCGACCCAGCCCTTGCAGCTCTCAAACCGAACGGATATATGATTTGGACTATCGGCAATCGTCAGGTTGCGGGTAAACCTATCCCAACAGACGCGATCTTAACGGAGTTGCTTATGGCGCGAGGGGCGACACTCGTTGCCAAACTTCAACGCGCCATTCCATCTAAGCGCATGGCCGTGAAGAACAAAGTGGCCGCAACCATGAGGGCCGAGACTGTTCTTATTATGCGCAAGTGTGCGGTATGACGTACCGATCCAAAGATAGAAACGACATCCATTTTGACATCGACGCATCCGTTGTTTTTCAACTTGGTGAGCGGCTTATCAGCGATGTTGTGCAGGCCCTCGTAGAGTTGGTTAAGAACAGCTACGATGCAGACGCAAAATACGCAACTGTCACCGTTAATTCTGGGGACACCGCAGATTCGCTATCCATTAGCTACCCCGATGCGACCGGCTATATCATCATTGATGATTATGGGGACGGCATGGACCTCGACACGATCAAACGAGGCTGGTTAACAATCTCCAACTCTCCTAAAAGGGCGATGAAGCAACGTGGCGAAACGACGAAACTAGGGCGGACACCGCTGGGGGACAAGGGATTAGGGCGACTCGGTGTTCAGCGGTTAGGCTACAACGTAGAAATCCTCACGCGACTGGAAGGAAGCCCTATCGAGCATTATGTCGCCTTTTCGTGGAAAGATTTCCACCAAGAAGAACAATTATCGCACGTACCTGTGCGTTTCGGTACCATCGACCCTCCTGAGCGCAAAAAAGGTACCAAAATCATCATCTCGAACCTAAGGGAGCCGGAGGCGTGGACAGGGAACGCTGTCCTTCAATTGCAAACAGAGTTGTCTGCGATGCTTTCTCCCTATGAAGCGATTAAGGATTTCCACGTCGCGGCGAACGTCAACGGTCAGCCGCTCGACTTGATCGAAATCAGTGCGAAGATTCGAGAAACAGCTCAAACCCACTACAATATTTCGTTTGACGGGGAACGGCTTCGCGTCGGGGGGCGTGCCCGCCTGAGCCTAATACGACCAGATCAAGGTACTGCTGAGCAGAAACATTTGTATCGCTCTCTAGTTGAGCATAATGACGGCCAAGCATTTTTTGAACACCTATCGGATCAAAAGAACGCTAAGCAATTCAATCTTCGCCAGGCTCAACAGAAGGGTTGGTTCGTCGAGTACTTCTATGAGCAAGAGTTCGCTGACATGGACGCGATGCAACCAGCCCCTATACCTCTTACTCGACAACTAACCTTTATCGATGTGTTTGCATCGCCATCACCTAAAGAGTCTGCTGCTGAACCAGATAGCGTATCTCCCAAACGACGAGACAGCTTGAAAGCCAATCCTGGCCCGTTCCACGGAGAAATTGACGCTTTCAGCTTAGGCAATAACACCGTTTCCGAAAGTGTTGACCGTCTCAACTTAGATTTAGACCAAAACGTCTTCAACTCAGCTCGCCAGTACAGAGAACACATAAAACGACTGGCTGGGATTAGAGTGTATCGCGACGGCTTTGGGATACGTGTCGGCCGCGACTGGCTTAAGTTAGGGGGACAGCAGACTTCCGGCGGCTCATGGTACGGCTTACGACCAGACAACACACTTGGCTACATCGCTATCTCGGCGCGGGATAATGCCGTTCTTGAAGAGAAAACGGATAGAGAAGGTTTTGTCGTTACTCCCTACTATGACAACTTCTACGAAATGCTCTCGCGGTGCGTCAGGTTCGCCGCAGATGCCGAGGAATTCATACGCCGTCAATGGATCGCGTTCATCAGAGCTCGCCAATCCGAGAGCGCAGGGGTGCCGGAGAAAGAGACGCCTGAGAACGTCGCGTCGCACGTCATAGGCAATTTGGCTCGGGCAGAGAGCTACGCCGAACCGATGCGTAATGTTACGAGTGCGCTTGATCGGGCCTTAGATGAAACACGGAACACGATGAGGAGTGTTGCGGCTACTCTACCCAAGGAATCGACGGAGTTTCGTGCGTTACAGGCAACGGAACGCGTTCTTGAGCAAAATGTTGCGTTGGCTCAAAAGACATTCACTCAAACGGCACATTATCTTAGTGATGTTGGGCGTTCCAAACAGGAGGTTGGTGTTCTCCGCAATCAAGTGAGCGCGCTACGAGAACAAATCGAGATGATGTCTGAAGCCATCGGCCTAGGGCTAACAGCTGAATCGCTCGTCCACGAAGTGCAGAACATCGTCGATCAACTTGCATACAGGAACGATCAGATTATCCGATATTTACGGTCACAAAGCCCAAGGGACGCACGTCTTTCGGCGTACACGTCCTATATCGAGACAAGTATTGCTGGATTACGTAAGCAGTTATCACACTTCACACCCTCCCTTAGATATGTGCGGGAGCAAAAGGAGACAATCCCTTTGTTCGAATTCTTTGAACAGGAGATTGGAGATTACCATCGCCAAAGGCTTACACAGGAGAACATCGACGTAGTGATTGCCCCAGTCGGCGCGCTCGACTTCAAAATCCGCATGAATAGGGGTAAGCTCCGGCAGATTGTAGACAATCTCTTCCTCAACAGCGAATATTGGGTTTTAGAGGAGTTACGAGCTCGGCGTATACAGCGGGGGACGATTACTGTTGAGATTGCCATGCCCTTTACGCGCATCACAGACAACGGACCTGGCATTAATCCATCTATTGAAACAACGCTGTTCGAACCTTTCGTGTCAACTAAAGGGAGAGGCAAAGGGCGTGGGTTAGGTCTATTCGTCGTACAACAGTTGCTTGACTCGGAAGGATGCTCTATTATCCTACTTCCACATCCAACTGGTCGTCCTCATACATTTGAGATTGATTTCACGGGAGCCCTTGATGCCGGACAGTAGCGATAGTCAGATTGTGAAAGCTGGTCAAGCGCTTAAACAGATCTTCGAACTCGTGGGGATTAAGCGCGTCGTTTCCATCGACGATGAATATGGAGGTGCGCCCTCGGTCGACAACATTATTGGACTCTGTGACAGCCTACTTGAGCAGCACGGATTGAATGCCTTCAGTGACATTGAACTTCTGCACGATTTTCCATTCGATGCTCAGCCCGACATATGGCAACAAGGGCTTCGTCGTCTTTGGGACGGCCTCGTACCTGCTGATCAAGAGCTTTTAGAGCAGGGGTTAGCGCGTAAAGATAATAAAAGCCGTGTAAACGACGCAAGAGACGAGTCGTACCTTGATGAGCTTATGGGCCAGACAAGTCTCAAAGAGATTGATTTCCGGAAATTGCTGCCAACAGCGTGGAGCAAACAGAGAAATGCACTCCTGCAGGAAGCAGAAACACTCCCCACGCTCTTCCTCTTCGACATTGACCTGACACATGATGGGGGGACTGACGTAGGAGGATTGAGGCTTCTCCAGGAGACCTTGGCTCAATCGGCGGAGCACCAAAATGCTGTTATTTGCGGATTACTGACGCACAAAGTCAGCAAGGCCCAAGAATATGTGGAATGGGCTGAAATGGCAAACACTCATAACATCGATCGCGACAGGTTCGTCCTCATCTCAAAAGAGCATCTAAAGCCAGACCCTTTAGGGTTCGCGCGCATGGTAAGGTTGACGGCGCTTAATAGTCAATGCGACGACTTAAAAAAGGCTGCTGCCCGGGTCCTGCGTAAAGCTCAGGTGAAAGCCTTGAAACGTGTGGACGATATTAGCGTCTACGATTTTGATCACATCGTATTCGAGCTGTCAAATCGAGAGGGTTTGTGGGAGCCAGACACAATCTTTCGCCTATGCGGGTTGTTCTTGAGAGACGAAGCACGTAAAGTTTCTGACGGAGACAAAAATTTGCGCAATTTGGCAGCCCATGTGCGCCAAATCAGTCGTGTCGAAGCTAAACCGCCCAAGCGGCAAACGTCAACAACTTGGGATATCCAGAGATTAGAGCTGTACGAGCCGAACGTCAACACCTATCATCTACCCATCGACCTGGGAGACGTTTTCGAAAATATCGACACGAAAAAGAACTATGTGTTGCTTGCCCAGTCATGCGATCTAGCTGTGCGTAGTGACGGCATGCGGGGCAGCCAACTTGTTGAAGTACCACTCGCCGAAATCATATTTCAGAAGCCATCTAGTAAAGAGGGAGCACGCTATTTCGAACTTGAGTATTTCAAGCTGCCGACATCACCCACAGCTTCAGCAACAAGTGGCTGGGTTGATTTCAGGGCTCGGCATACAGTTGCATTAGTTGTGCTTGATTTCTGCGTTTACAATAATGATGGTTCAGCCCGCCTCGCGTTGGCCGATAGCTGCGCAAAGACAATCATACCTGCTTGGGTAGAACATTACGCCTACCTACGGGCAGGGGCGGAAAAGTCGATAGATTTATACCGCACTTTAAATCGGCGACGCGGGATGAGCAACCATGCAAATCTTGCCATTCCAAAGGCTTCATATACCGATATTTTCGCCGGTAGTGTCCGCACCACTAGCAGCACTGGAACTTTATCGTACAACTGCAAACGCATTAATCGCTTGTGTCAACCGCGTGCCAGTGCGCTGCTGTCACAGTTTGCCAATTATCTGACACGCGCCGCTTTTGATGTCGATTTGGGTCAAACCTAGTACGACTTATTCCTCCTCAAATCCCTGCGACACGAACTTGAGCGTCCGGCCGTTCTCCGACACGGTCCGCACCACCCCCTCAGGCGCGCCATCCGGCAGCTCGGCCTCAATTTCCAACCGCACGCGCACCCGCGCCCCCGGCAACGTGCTCAGGTGCTGCACGATCTCTTCGGCGATCCGCCCCGCGTCGCGCCCCAGGCGCATCGTGTCCAGTTCCGCCGTCCCGTGATAGCGCCGCAGCTGCGGCGGCGCGCTCGCCGCCGGCACCGCCGGTGCCGCCGTGCTATAGCCGGCTGGTCCGTCGTGTGTGGCCGCTGGAGTAACCGTATCGGACGTTCCCACGGGATAGCTTATTCCCCCGCTGACCTGCGCGGCACGCGCCCGTGCGATCTCCTCATCTTTCTCGATCTGCCGCTGCGCCGCCTCGGACTTGACCAGCATGCTCTGCCCGTCGAACACAATCCGCGCCCGCTGGCCGTACACCATACCCCGATACCGGCCTGCCGCCTCGTCCCACCCCTCGGCGTACGCAAAGGTATCTTCGGCCCACGTCAGCGTGGCCAGGCCGCTCTCAATGGCCCGCACCAACACGCTCTCGTCCCTCAGCCGCGGCAGGTACAGATACGTGGCCATGTAGTCCCACAGATGCTTGACGCCCAGGTGATCGCGACCCTGCCACAACGCGCGGTCCATCTCGTAGCGCAGCCGCAGCGCCGCAAGCTCAGTGATCAACAACTCCTCGCCCTTGAGTTTGCGACTAGCACGCGTAGCCAGCGAGTCGGGACCTTGCCCGCCCTGTAGCCGCAGTTCGCTCCACTCGATGCCTCCCTGTGGGTCTGGCTGCGTCGGCACGAGCGCCCAGCTGTACGTTTCGGGGATGCGCGCTTTCACGGCGTCTTCGGCTCCCTCGCGCTTGGTCTTCGCTTGGTTGCGCTGGAAGCTGTCGAGGTTGAGTTGATCGCGCTCCTCCTCGATACTCGTCCAGGCCAGGTACTGCCGCACGGCCTGCTCCAGCTCGCCTAGCCGCGTGCGGTCCGGGGCCAGGAACGATACCGCGTTCTTGAACAGACGTGGCGCTGTCCCACGACTATTCAGGATGCGCTGCGCCTCCTGCCGCGCCGGGCTGTCGGCCGACTTGCTCGTGTGCTCATGCTCGGGTGCCAACACGACCAGCCGCGCGTCCCGCTCGTCGGGCACATCCCCGCTCGATGCCGGCGCGACGTGGACGCCAGCGAAGTCGCCTTTCTGCCCCTGCTGCTGCCGCAGCCGGCGCACGATCTCCTGCCGCACCTCGTCCTGGTCCCGCTGCGCGGCGCGCTCCTGGGCTAGGCGCGTCACGCTTGGCTGCGTCGAGAGCCAGTAGTGCCGACCGTCAATGTAGAGGTGCGTGGCCTCGTCGGTCAGGCGGCGCAGCGCGTCGCCGAAGGTGGCCACGCTCTCGCCGGGCTGGACGCAGCCAAGCTTGATGCTGCGGTCGTCGAGGCCGTGACGACTCGTGTGTAACGTCGGTGCCGAGCCGAGATAGAGCGTGCGCGCCACGCGGCGGCAGGCCGAGTAGCGGCCCAAGTTGGGGTTGGCGCGGTCGAGGGCGAGGGGCACCGAGTGTGGGCCATCCACATCCTTTTCGATCACGGGCACCCAGGGGTCCTCCATGTAGCGCGTCAGCTCAAATCCCACGGCCGGCGCGTCCACCGGGACACTGGCCGGCAGGATCAGGAGGCCCCCGTCCTGGCGCTCCCACAGTTCGTGGATGACCGCCGCCATCAGGCGCAGCACGCCACGCGTACGCTGGAACTTGTCCAGGCTCGACCAGTCAGTGTAGAGGCGGTCGAACAGCTCGGGATGGATTGGGTAGGCCGCCTCGATGCGCCGCTCGTAGCTCACCTCGCGGCAGGCGGCCGGGAACTCCTGCGCCTGGCCCGCGTACAGCCCGGCGAAAGCATGCACCACGGCGTCACGCGCGGCGAAGGCGTGCGGCTCGACGATCGGCTCGAAGAGACGACGACGCACGATCTCGAAGCCCTCCTCGGTGCTCGCCGGCCGCCACGCCGACTCCATACGCCCAAAGGTGTTCTTGATGCGCTCGGTGGCCTGCCGGCCCCCCTCGCCGCCGATCTCGATGTCCGACGCTGGGATGCTTGCCACGACGAGGGTGTGCGTCGCCTGGCGCGCGGCCTCGGTCAGCGACTGCGCAAAAGTCAGGTTAGCGTCGAACGATCCCGCCGGTAGGCCCTCGACGTTGTAGAGCTGGCGCACGTAGGCGACCCACTCGTCGATAAGCACGAGGCACGGACCCGTTTGCTCGAACAGCGTGCGCAGCGCGTCCGAGCCGGGACTCACCCCCTGCGCGTCGGCCTCCGCGACCAACGCGTACCCCTCGACTCTCCCAAGCTGCCATGCGAGTTCACCCCAGAGCGTACGCACGGTCGTGCCGCCGGGCTTCCGGTGCGGCTGCGCCGGCGAGAGCGCCGTGCCGACGATCACCGCTCGCTTAGCCACGGGCAGCCGCGCGCAGCCCGATGCCTCCAGTAGCGCCTCGACGCCGGCGAGCTCGCCGACGCTATGCCCCGCGCACAGGTGGTACAACGCGAGCATGGAGTGGGTCTTGCCGCCGCCGAAGTTAGTCTGCAACTCGACGACGGGATCGCCGCCCTCGCCGTTCAGCCGGCGCACCGCATTCGTTAGGAGATGGCGTAGGCCCTCGGTCAGGAAGGTGCGCTGGAAGAACTCGCGCGGGTCGCGATACTCGGGACCGCCCTCGCCGCGGTGGACTTGACTCAAATCGGCGGCGAACTCGGCCTGCTGGTAGCGGCCGGAGGCGACATCCGGGTGGGGCGTGATGACCTCGCGCCAGGGCCGCAACCCCGCCGATGGGTGCCCCTCGACCGGCAGGATCGCCGCCTTACGGCTCTCGCGCCGCGCCTGCTCATCGAAGCGCACGCGCAGCAACTCCTGCTTCAGCCGCTCCGCCTCACGTGCCTCCTCGGCTGAGACTGCCGTAAGCAGGCGCGCGGCGCTGTCGAGTGCCCGATAGGCGTCGTCGCCGGAGAAGGCTTGCTGGTGCGCCCAGCGGTTGCGCACCTCGCGCAGTTCGCTGACCAGGGATCGCTCCGCATGGCCGAGGGTATCGCGGAAAACCTCGTTCCACTGGTACCACATCAGGATCAGGAGGGCCTGCACATCGAAGTGATCTTGATCGTCGCTCGTCTTCCACTCGCGATCTTGTCGCAGCGACTGCGCCGCCTGCACACGCCAGCCCTCTCCGTAGTGCGCCTCGAACTCGCGCTCGACGAAGGGACGCAGGCCGTCCTTAAGCAGGTCTAGCGCCCGCCCGACGCGCTCGTAATTCGTCGTTGCCATCTATTTGCTCACCTCTTTGATGCATGTCGTGTGAAGCGGGATTACACTTGGTTGCGAAAGTCTTGCTGGATCTCTGTCGCGGTCATCTGCGCGATCGCCAACTGACCGATCCCCTGCCACGCGATGACCAGGCTGTTGTAGGCCAGCGCCTCGTCAGCCCAGCCCTTGCGCTCACAAAGCGTGTAGAGGCGATAGGCCAGATCGCGCGCGATCTCGCCCCGCTCGCCCATCTTGGCGCGCAGCACCGCAGCGCCATTCTCGCCGTCCCGCTCCAGCGCGCGTATCAAGTGCTGCGCCGTTTCCCAGACGATTAGACGCTTGTCTATTGAGGGGTCCCAGTCGGCGGGCAGTTCGTCCCGTCGCAGCAGGCGCACCTTGCCGCCCTTCGCCACGAGTATCCCCGCCTCAACTAACCCCGCTATGCTGCTGTTCTTAGCTTTGGACAGTGTTTCGGCAATGCCGTAGGCTCCCTCACTCGTTCCGAATTGCTCGAACCATGCGATGGCCCAACGCGTATCTGTGTCAAACTCACCTTCTTGCTCAGATAACACCTCGTCGAGCGCCTGGTTGATGAGTTGGAGGGCTGTACGCACGCGCATTGACGAGCCATCTGCCTCCATCACGCCGCTGTACCGTGAGTAGACGGCCATACCAGGGCCAATTGTCGCCTGTGCCAAGTCGACGGGTGCAATGTTGCCTTGTTGTAGCTCACGCAGCGCTTTGGGCAACTCGCTCCGCAACGCTCTAACGAAATCTCGCCGCGTGGTGCGTAAGGCTGCCACCGGCCGTGGCCGACAGACAAGAACGATAGAGGATGCAAGAGCGTTCGTGCCGCTAGCAATCATTCGATTACCCATCTCGCTCCGCATAGGCCAGGTACCGGTGATCGCAAAACCAGCTTGCAACAGTCCTTCGAGCATCGTCTCCCATCCTGTAGATGCGGTCGTGGAACTGTTAATTTCGCTATCTAGACCCTCTGATTCAGATTGCTTGAACGCATAATAGACTGTTAATGGATAGCCAGCGTGTCCAACACGACGCATCTGAACAAACGCCTGACCAAGCCCATTCTCAAAGAATTGGCGAGCCTTTTCCTTGCTGCCGTCAAACCGGTATGGCGTAGCGATCAATTCCTGTGTCTTTGGAACAAGCAGCGTGCTTAACAAATCAGGGTAAACATCGCGTAGAGAACGACGGAGCCACACATAGAAGAAGTCTGACAAATCAGCATAGCCAATGTTGTCATAGTAAGGGGGATCAGTTGATATGAGCGATGGTTGATTAAGGTCTGGAGCGGAGGCAGCATCATGCTGTGTCACTAATCCGGGACGAACATCTAGATGCGGACTTTCACTGAGCACTTTCCATGTCCAATCTATGCAGGCCATCCAGTTACCAGTAGATTCGCTTATAGGGTTGCACTCGGCATAGTCCCAAACCATGGAAATAGCTTGTCGCCCAAATGTGTTTCGTATAATTTCACGTGACGCATGCCAGCCGCAAATTGATGACCAGTAATCGGTTGCCTTATCTAGCGCAAAAGCGAGATAGGTTCCTACTGCATCTCCGTAGGCCGTTGCACCCAAACCGCCCCTGAATAGAGGCACCTCACTATTAGAAAGCCCTGCCGTTAGAGCGTCCTGTCGCGCCTGCTCTCGTGCTTGGCCTACCAGATCGCCAAAGTTTGTCAGAGCCACCAGTTGACGGCGAGTAAAGTAATCTCCAAACGTCTTGAATCCGTATATTCGTCCTTGAGCATTACTGGCAAATGTTCCCCTCGCCGGCTCTGAGGGAACATTATCTTGCACGAATGGAGACAATGCTTCTTTGCTAGCCGCAGTCACCGCACTATCTAACTGTTGAGCGTCAAATTCAAGGTATATTCGACCACGAGATGAATCTGCTACGACAGCTAACGGCATTGAACTCATCCGACCTGCATTTGCTTCCTCGTCTATATATTCACCTTTGACAGGGCCGACATCACAGATGATGCAGCGAAAGGTTGCCTTTGACTTCTTATCGTTTTTGCCTCGGTATCCACTACCTAACTCGGTTACTACCTGTTGTGCCTTAGATAGTTCCCCTGTTCGTACCTCGAAGCGAACGCTTTTGGCCACGCGGTCAACGATAGGTTCGACCCACGTCTTCTTGCCAGGCTTCGTCGAGAGCCAGAACGAGCGTACGAGTGGCATCTGAGCGCCGCATGCTGGGTTTGGGCACTTGACGGTGCGTGCCCAAAGCCAGGCGATGACCGTAGCCTCGCCGCCGCCGTGCTCCTTGGGCAACTTCACCTTGGGGTAGAGGTTGCCGATGCGTTTCTCGGCCTCATTTCGCATCCACTTGCCGTAGTAGCGTACGTCCTCAGCGAGGCCCCGTGGCCCGATCCAGTCGTGCCCCGCGCCCATCTTGGTGCGCGACTCCGGGTTGACGGGAGGCTGGCCCGCAAACTTGGGCGGTATCTCGATCATCGCCTTAGTGATAAGCACAGCCACGGGGTTGAGGTCGCTGCCGTGCGCCTCTAGCCCCAACCGCTGTGCCTCTAATGGGATCGAGCCACCGCCACAGAAGGGGTCGAGCAGCGGTGGTGGGTTACCGTCCGTGCTTCGCATGATCTCAGCACGCGCCGCGTCGAGCACGGTCTTGTTGTTACTGTTCTCCCACTTGACCATCTCGCGGATAATAGTGAACAGGCGCTCACGCTCGGCTACCTGCACTTCCTCCGTTGGGAACTTATCCGGGTGTGCCGAAGGATCGTCCACTAGTGACGAGAAGATGACGGCGCGGCAGGCAGCAAGCGGTCGCCGTGCCCACCACAGGTGCAGCGTCGAGGGGTGACCGTGCCGAATGCTCTTCTCGCGCGCCGACTCAGCGTTGATGGCATCGAGCGGCAGCGCCACCTCGATCAGCTTCTTGCAGTAGGTCATGTCCTGCCCTCTATCGTTCCCAACTCTTCGGCGGCCCTACGCGGGGTCTTCTGCTTTGATCAGGAGTTCGTTCAGCTTGTAGACGACGGCGGTCGCCCCAAAGTCGGGCTCGCGTCGGAACGGCTGCCGCACATACCGCGGGCCGCGCGCCGCGCCGTCGATCTCGACGATGGCCAGGATGAAGTCGTCCGGTTTGTTGAGCCCTGAGGGCGTTTCCTAACCACCTTCTTGAACGTAAAAGGTGGCTTTCGGAGAAGTTATGTCGAGCAGAATGGCTCACGTAGTACCGGTTTGGACGCGCGGAACTGACTTCGGCAAGCCTTTTGCGACGCTACATGCGCTCTTTGTTCGACATAACTTCACGTTTTCGGCCCTCAAAGTGGGTTAGGAAACGCCCTCGAGCCCTGTCAAGATCTCGTTCTTGGTCACGGTCACCGTATTGGCCCCCGCCGTGCGTCCCTTGACCTCGATGAACCGCAGCGGCCCGCCCCCCGGCGCGCTCGACTCGACGTCGTACCCGAGCTTCTGAGCCCCTACGTCGCGCGGCTCGTACCCCAGCCGACGCTCCGCCTCCATCACGGCCTCCATAGCCAGCCGCTCCACCCGAGCGGTCTCTAGCGCGTGCAGGCCCGCCCCGTCCGCGACACCCAGCCGCGCCAGCACGCCCATCGGCACGATGAGCGCGCCGCCGATCACCACTGGCGGCAGCGGTGACACCTGTCGCTCCTGCTCCAGCTCTTGCCGCCGCTTCTGCAGCCGCGCCTCCATCTCGTCGGCCCGTTTGCGCGCCAGCGCGGAGTTGAGCCGTGGCGTCTTGCCGGCCAATTCCTGCTCTTTCAGCTGCGCCGCCCGGTGGTCCCAGTAGTTGATCTCCTTGGTCAACCGGTCGTTGACGGCCGCCAGGGTCTTACCCACTAGCTCGTCTTTGCGCTGGCGCACGTCGTCGAGGTGGCCCGGCACGAGGTGTTCCGCCGCGTAGCCGAGCACCTGCCCGTCCAGGTTGCCGCGTAGCCAGGGTGCGTCGAGCGCGTCCGTGATCGCCACGCGCTCCTCGTCGGCAAGCGGACGATAGTCGAGGTACGGCGCCGGGCCAGCGTCGCGCACCCCACCCTGTCCGTCGATCTCGACGAATTGCAGCCGCTTGGACACGACGCGTCGGTTGCCCTCGCGGTCCGTCCGCGCGTCCTGCAAGGCGTGCTCCAGGTAGAAGAGCGCCCGCACGTCCTCGCTTACGTCCGTCGGGTCCACCAGCACCGCCCCGCGCTTGAGCAGGTCGCGGTAGCGTTCGAGGATGAGGTCAATCGTCGCGTCGAGCAGCGGGTGGCCGGGGCACACGAACGCCGCCAGCGGCTTGCCCGCCACGGCGATCAGGTCCTTGTCGAAGGTGATGCGCTCGTAGTCCGACCGCACTGCCTCGCCCACCCCGATTTGCCGGTCGCGCTGCCGGATCGCCGCCGGCACGCGCGTCACCTCGTAGCGACCGCTCTCGCGCTCGCTCATGCTGCCGCCCAGCAGCCGCAGCGCCTCACGGAAGAAGCTGGCGATGAAGTGTGGCTGTAGCCGTCGCGCCGCGGCCCGCTCCATCTCCTCCCGTATCTCCAGCACCCGCGCCGTGTCCATGCTGTCCTGCGCTAGCGCCCGCTCCTCGATCAAGGCCATGAGCTGCGCGCGGTCCATCGCCTCGTCGACCGTGCGCGTGAGTTGCGCGCGCACCTCCGGCTGGTCGCCGTAGCGGATCGCGTCGATGAGCAGCTGCCGCAGCGGGGTCTCCCCGAAGACCTTGCCAAGCACGTCGAACACCTGGCCGCCCAACGCCTTGCGCTCCTCGTCGAGCTTGGTGAACAGTTGGTGGAACACGTCGCCCTCGCGCGTCTCCAGCGCCACGAGGTTCCACAGGTGGCACACCTCGGTCTGCCCGATGCGGTGGATGCGGCCGAAGCGCTGCTCCAAGCGGTTCGGGTTCCAGGGCAGGTCGTAGTTGACCATCAGGTGCGCCCGCTGCAGGTTGAGGCCCTCACCAGCAGCGTCGGTCGCCAGCAGGATCTGCACCTCCTTGTCCTGCGTGAATGCCTCCTGCACCTTGCGTCGCTCCTCGCGCCCCATCCCGCCGTGGATCACGACCACGGACTCCAACCGGCCCAGCAGCGAGGTGATGCGATCATGCAAGTAGGTCAGCGTGTCACGATGCTCGGTGAAGATGATGAGCTTGCGCCGGCTGCCCTCCGCGTCGAACATCTCGTCATTGTCCTGCAACAGGCGCGAGAGCTCGTCCCACTTGCGGTCCGTCCCGGCCTGCCGCACCCGCACCGCTAACTCCTCCAAGCGGCCCAGCGCGGCGATCTCGACGCCCAGCTCGGCGATCGTACGCGCCGCCGTGGCCTGGTCGGCGATCTGCTCCTCGATCCGCTCCACCTCCGCATCCGGCGCGTCGTCCAGGTCGTCGATGTCCTCCTCGGAGAGGGTCGGCATGCCCTCGCCGTGCGAAGGATGCAGGCGTCCCTCCATACCCGCGCCCCCCGCGGCGCCGCCACGCTTCTGAAGCTGCTCCTCGCGCAGTCGCTTCTCCAGCCGCTCACGACGCCGACGCAGCGACTGGTAGATGGCCTCCGGCGACGACGCCAGCCGCCGCTGCAGGATGGTCAGGGCGAAGCCGACCGTGTTGCCGCGCCGCCCCTCGCCCTCCTGCATCAGCCGGTCGGCGCGGTTCATCTCCTCGCGCACGTACTCTGTCACCTGCTTATAGAGCGCGGCTTCGCCATCTGACAGCGTGTAGGTGACGGTGGAGGCGATGCGCTCGGGGAACAGCGGCGTGTTGTCGAACTTGACCAGTTTCTCCTTGACCAGCCGGCGCATCAGGTCGGACGTATCGGCCTGGTGTACGCCGTCGCGGAAGCGGCCCTCGAAGCGGTCGGCGTCAAGCAAGGCCATGAATAGCTGGAAGTCCTCTTCCTTGCCGTTGTGCGGTGTGGCCGTCATCAACAGGAAGTTGCGGCAGTGCGCGCCGAGCAGTTTGGCCAACTTGTAGCGTTTGGTCTCCTTGACCTCGCCGCCGAAGAACGAGGCCGACATCTTGTGCGCCTCGTCGCAGATCACGAGGTCCCAATCGACCTGCTCCAGCTTGGCCTGGATGTCCTCGTTGCGGCTCATGTGGTCGAGTCGGCTGATCACCAAGCTCTTCTCCGCGTAGGGGTTGCCCGAGCGCGAGCCCTCGATGCTCTCGCGCGTGATCACGTCAAAGGTGAGCCCGAAGCGCCGCCACAGCTCGTCCTGCCACTGCTCAGCGAGCGAGCCGGGGCAGCAGATGAGGCAGCGTTGCAGGTCGCCGCGGATCAGCAACTCCTTGATCAGCAAGCCGGCCATGATCGTCTTACCTGCTCCTGGATCGTCGGCGAGCAGGAAGCGCAGCGGCTGCCGCGTCAGCATCTCCTTGTAGACGGCGGTGATCTGGTGCGGCAGCGGGTCGACGATCGAGGTATGCACGGCCAGCACGGGATCGAAGAGATAGGCTAGGCGGATGCGCTGCGCCTCGGACACCAGCCGCAGCAGGCCGCCGTCGCCGTCGAAGCTCCACGGCCGTCCCGCCGTCGCGATCTCCAGCGTCGGCTCACGGTCCCGGTACAGCAGTTCGCTCCCCAGGTGACCGCCCGCGTCCTTATAGGTCAGCTCGACACACCCGGACCCGTACCACGCCGTGTCGACCACCGTGACCAGCCCATCGGGCAGCACCTCGCGCACCGCTGCCCCGCGCGTCAACTCCTCCAGCGTCGCCATGCCCTCCCCTTTCGGCCAGATACGCGCGTCACCCCGCCGCGCTATGGCGTGCGCCGGGATACCCCCGACACCTCGATCTCGCCCGGGCTCACCCCTAAAGCGCGCGCGATCCGGCGCACGATGGACGGACGGGGGCACACCTTACTTCCCTCGATGTGGTAGACCGTCGAGGTCGATACCTCGGCCGCCGTCGCGAGTTGCTCCTGCGTCAGGTGACGTTCCTCCCGCAACTGACGAAGTGTGGGCACAACGCGTCCTCCCTGGCTGATGTCAATTCAGACGGGACGCCTGAAGCATCGGCGCGTCGTCCGCGCGACGCTGCCCTCGTGCCCAACCATTCTCCCCGGAAGTTCCGAGTGTGTCAATAGCCCGACGCGACGAGCGACGATGTGTCGCGGCGGCGCGTCCATCACTGCGGCGCTTGATTACTCGCCGCCCACAGCGCCACGGCGGTAAGGTTTCGTCGTCCTGTACGGCGATAGCCACGTCGTCGTGTCCCACGTCACGGGCGAGTACACGTGTCACAAGCCCGAACTCAAGCCCTTGTGGGCCGAGGGGCGCTGGCGGCCGGCCACCCTCTCGTCCTTCACGATCGACTGGATTGAGCGGACCACAACGAGGTGGCTGACGCCCAATCACGCCTGGCATATCAACGGGCTATTGAGAGTGAACGTGGATAGCTGGACACAGAGCGGACTATCCGCCAAAGTGCTGCTCAAGCGCCAGCTTAGCCTCTTTCTTTGACGTGAAAGGCCCCTGCTCGGTCTGCCCCATGACCGCCCACCAGTCGTCCTGCACACGGTGGACGCCACCGAGTTGTTGCGCCACACCATCGTCCTGACCACGGCGCATAGCCGTACAGTAGCCAGGCTGATCTGTCCAGTGAACCCCATTTTTAACGACGCGATCTTGGGCCATGAAACGTCCCTCCTGCGGTCTACACGACTCAGCGATCTTGACCAGCGCATCGCGGTCAACATGTTGTCAATCCGCCAGCCCTATGCTCAATTATGTGCCCTCTAGCGTAGCGCAAGCGCCCCCACCACATCGGTCACCTCGGCGTCCACGTCCAGCCCGTAGGTCTCTAGCCATGCTGTCCCGAACGCTGCCCCTGCCCCCGCCGCGTCGCCCGCCTCTAGCGCATCCAGGGCCTCGGTCAGTGCGTCCCCCTCAATGTGCATATCCCCGATGCTGCGCGGCCGTGCGCGATCTTCGTTGTACACCAGGACCATCACCCGGCACGCCCCCACGTCCAGCCCCTGCTCCTGCACCCGCTCCCGGAAGGCTCGCGCGTTAGCCTGCCGCTGCTGCTCCGTGGCGATCCCCCGCACGCTGATCCGCAGCCCCGGCGTCGAGCGTGCGACACTGCGCGCCTCCCCGCCCTCTTTTTGCCACCGCTGCACCGTCCGTACGGAGATACCGAGTTGGCCAGCCAGCTCCTTGTTGCCCGCCGCGACCTGGGCGCGCCCCTCGCCGCCACCAAGTTCCCGCACCACGGCGCGGATCGCCGCCGGCGTCAGATCCACGTCCGCCGCCGCCACCCGCGCCTCGTAGGCGCGTGCCAGGTCCTCGCCCAGGTCGGACATGCTACGCCGCTCCCTGGTCCGCCGGCGCGTCCGGGCGTTCGCGCAGGGGCTTCAAGAGCTTGAGCAGCGTCCCCAGCCCCCCACGCGTCCCATCAAACGCCGGCAGCACCTCCCCTAATGGCACCGCGGCGTCCTGCACCTTGCAATGCCCCAGGCCCGTCCCCAGGGTGACAGAGGGCGGGCAGGCTTTCACGGGGTCCGGCTCGTCGGAGAGCAGGTACACGGCGTCCTTGTGGACCGCCACGGGCGTATAGCCGGCCGCGTCCATCTTGTGCAGCGCCCGCGACAGGTTGGCGTTGGCCTGGGCGATCACGAGATGCCGCCAGTCGGGCCGGTACAAGGGGTTGCGCCGCTCGCGCTGCCACGCGCTGCTAAAGCCGCTGATCGTCAGGCTGTAGGTGTACTTGAGCGCGCGCAGGGCCAGCGCCCCGGCCGGTGTCGTGTCCGCGTAGAGGGCCGTCCGCGCCCCGCGCAACCGCTCGTACCACGTCTCCAGCGCCCGGCTGTGTTTGGTCCAGACGTACGCCTCGGTGATCGCCACGGCCTGACCACGTTCCAGCGCCCACGCCACCGTCGGCGTGCAGGCCCACCGCTCGGGCGACCCGGCGATCCGCGCCAGCCAGTAGCCCGGCAGCTTCTTGTCGAAGGGCAACGTGCCGGCCGCGTCGCGCCACTCCTCGATGCCCGACAGGCCCAACTCCACGACGCCGGCCGCCGACAACCACTGCGCGTTCTTGTCATAGCTGTGGAGGTACGCCTTCTCCCGCTCGGCCGGCGAGAGCGTGCGCAGCCAACTCAGTTCCGACTCCGTGTCCACCTGCAAAGCCGGCTCCGGCCACCGCTCGGCGAACTCACGCCCCGCGCCCGCCCCGCGCTTGCCCAGCTCCTGCATGAGGTCCGCCCCCGTGCGGCCCGGCGAGCGGTAGTAGGGCGTCCCCATGGCCCGCGCGTAGGCCAGCAGCGCCGTCAGCAGCGTCGCGCCCTCGGTGTCCACGCCCCAAATCGCGTGCTCGTCGTAGAGCGGGAACGCGATCGACACGCTCGATCCGGCCTCGCCCTTTTTGCGCAGGTCGAGCCAGGGCGTGAGTGCCGTGGGGAAGGCGTGTAGGTCGTCCAGGCCGTCCGAGACGAAGGCGTGGCGCACCTCGCGGAACTGGCCCGCCCCGGTGAGCACGTCGGGCAGCCCGGCCGCGCGCACCCACGCGTCGGTCAGCCAGAGTTGAGTGAGCCTGTGCCGCCGCGCGCCGTTGTACAGGTCGCCGACGTGCCGGATCGCGCCCCTGATGGGGACGAGGGGCGTGTCGGGCACGTGCAGGCCGTCCACGTCGAGCACCCCGATCGTGGCCGGTGATTGGTCCGTGCTCATGGTGTCTCCTCCCTCCTTTTCCCCGCCGCGCGCTCGCGCGCCCGCCGCTCCTTGCGCGGGCAACGACACGGCGCGGCGCGGCAATAGGCGCACCGCTCGATGGGCGTGGACGATCCTCGCGCCACCGTGCGGGCTGGATCACGGCCAGGGCCGACGGGGGGCGGCCCGAGCGTCGCCGGTGGTGCGCCGTCCCCTAGCCCCGCGCCTGCCTCGCAGATGCAGGAGCCCTTGGGCTGCCCACACCCGCCGCACGCGATCAAGTGGCCATACTTCCCGCCGAAATAGTCGATGGGCGCGGGCGGCTCCTCCGGGGCAGGGCGCTCGCGCGCGATCTTGTCCAGTTCGACGCGCACCGCGTTGATGGTGAAGCGACGCCCGCGCCCGCCCCGTGCCCACTCGTCCGCGCCGCGCAGGGCCTCGATCAGCAGGTCCTCGCCGACGGCGGGATCGACGGCCAGGGCGTGCAGTTGCGTGTTCAGTCGATCGGCCGGCTCCGTGCCCATCAACTCTCGGTAGACGGCCCGCCAGCGGCGATCCTCGGCGGCCGCGTCCTCCCGGTCGAGCACCGCCATGACCGGGGCCGCCCCTGTCCTGGCCGCGCGCCGGCGCATCTGTGGCGTCCCCGCGTCGTAGACGTTGGGCAGCCCCCGCCCCTGGGGCGTGACGCGCACGTAGCCGGCCGCTTCCAACTCGCGCAGATAGTTGTAGGCGCTCTTGTAGCAGGTCCCGACATAGCCGGCGATCCGCGCCACGGTGCGGATGCAGCGCCCCTGTCTGTTGGCGTGGTGCGCCACCATGACGTAGGCCCGCTTCGCCCCCTGGCTCAGGGTGGGATCGGCGAGCACGGCGTTGGGGACCGTTGCGTAGCCCGTGTCGTCGTCGCGCGCCGGCGCGGCGGCAAAGTGGTAGATGTTGGCGTGGCCGCGGCCACCCCGCGTGACCGTGATGATCTTGGCCCGGCGCAGGTCGGCCGTCCGTCGCTTCACCGTGCGCGTCGAGCAGCCCAGCTCCGCGGCGAGGTCGCCCTGGTACGGGTGGCACGCGTCGTCGTCCCAGGCATAGGAGATGAGCAGCACATGGGCGAGCCGCTCGTTGTCCAGCGGCGCGGCGTCCAGGAACGGGCGCGGTATCTGCGTCCAGCCCGTGCGCGGCGCCGGGGCGGGCGGGTGCGGGGGCTCGATCGTCGGCGCAGCGCGTGCGTGGACGCTCACCAGGCCCTCCCCGCGCGCAGGGCGCACAGCCGCCAGTAGCGGTACTCGGCCAGCTCACGGGCGGACGCCGCGGCGAGGGCGCGCCGGCGACCCTCCGTGCGCCGCGCGCGCTCCTCCTCGTCGTCGGCGCGGCGGTGGCCGGCCAGGTCCGCGCGCGCGCGATCGAGCACGCGGGTTAGGAGCGTGTCCTGGGGCAGGGCGGCCGCGATCCGCGCGCGGCTGTTGAGGGCCGTGGTGTGATCGGCGCGGCCCAGGGCGTGGGCCGTCGCCCGGTTGGTCAGGTGGTAGTCCTCGGCGAGCAAGTAGGCGCACAGGTGCCGCGCCTGGGCCACGGCCGGCGTGCGGCCCGGCCCCAGGATCGCGGCGGGGGTCACGTCGTCCGCGAGGTGGTAGCTGGCGTTATAGGCGCGGGCCACGGCCGCGATGATGGGGCGTGTATCGATCGGTCCCAGGCGTGTCCACGCGAGGGACGGGGTATCCCTTTGACAGAGCAGCGCGTCATTGTTATGCTCTGTGTAGGGCATAGGGGTGCTTTCGAGCATAAAAATACTCCTAGCAGGTCCGCGACCCGGTTCGGAGCTGGTAACTCCTCGGGGCCGCGGCCTCCGTCTTGGTGGCTCTGGTGATCGCTTCTAGGCGTGGACACCAGCGCCGGTCACTATTAAAACAGTCCTGGGCAAGCACGAGGCTCACCGGTTCACGCCGGTGGGCCTCGTGCTCTTGCAGCCGCTACGGCCGCTCCATGTGCTACATCGCAAACGCCTCCATGATGGGCATTGTAGCCCACGCCCTCCCCTGGCGTAAAGGCGGCGCGTGGCAGCAGGCCCCGATCCCCGGTCACAGGCGCTATCCGGCGCATCGTCTGTGTGGTCATGTGTGTGGTCATGGGAGGCCCGTCCAATCGTAGGCCGTGCCATGCTTCACGGGGGCGGTCGGAAGCCGCGCCGGCCGCGCCGGCCTTGATGCGGACGCTCCCGCCGCTGGGGCTGGCTCCGTCGCCGCCGCTGGCGTGGAGGCCACAGGCGCGGCCGCTGTCGGGGACGTGGGCGGTGATGGGGGTGTCGCCGGGGCTGGCTTTGCCACCACACGCACCGGCGCGTTGGGTGTCACGGCCGGCGCGGCTCCCCACGCGGGGGATGGAGTCGGCGCCGGGACCACCGCTGCCTCCGCACGCGCGGGGGTCCGTGCGGCTGGGGCGGACGCCGGCGCGGGAGCGGCCGGCGTGGGGCGGGACGGCGCGGGGGTAGGCTGTGCGGGGGCTTCGACGCACGCACGGGGGGCCGGCCGCGTCATCAACCGGCGCATGGCTCGGACGGACCACATAGGCCGCGTGCGCAGGTCCATGGGCCGCGCCTCGCGCGCGATGGCGACGACGCGCCGCCGCGACGAGGCCGCCAGGTCGTCGGGGAACAGGAGGGGCACGCCGGCCTCGCTCACCGACTGGCTGCCCCGATCAGGGCGGCGGCCGAACAAGCCGCCCGGCGCGGCCGAGTCGCCCTCGCCGTGGGCCAGCACGGTGCGGTTGCCCAGCGCGTCGCTCGCCCATTTCGCATCGTCCCCGCGCGTCCCGCCCAGCCAGGCCAGCACGTTGCACGAGTCGATGATGGCCTTGGCCCCCAGTTCCCCGTAGTCGTCCACGAGTTGCGAGAAGGACTGGAAGCTGATGACGCGGGAGATGCGCGGCTGCCGGCAGATGTTGAACCACTTGGGCGCGTTGGGGATCGCCCCCATCGTGCCGAACTCGTCCAGGAGCATCCGCACCTCGCGCGCTAGCTCCCCGTTGGGCAGCGTGCGCGCGCGGTCCAGCAGCACGGTGAACATCGTCGTGAACAGCGCGGCGACGAGCGGGCGCAGCGTGTCGTCCCCGGCCGGGATCACGATATAGAGCGCCACCGGCCGCCGCTCCTTACGGCCCAAACGGTCGAGGTCGAGCGTGCCCTGGCCGCCGACGACGGCCTTGATGGCGGGGTCGGCGAGCGCGGAGAGGCGTGGGGCTAGCCCCGAGGGGATGGAGGAGCGCAGGTCGCGGTGCTCGCCGATGAGCCCGAGGAACTGCGCCGCCGGCCCCGTCTCCGCGCCCGATGGCCCGTTCTTCAACGCCTTCTCGATGGCCTCCACGTTCGGTTGCAGCAGCAGGGCCAGCAACTCATCGAGCGTGCCGGAGGGGCGGCCGGCTGCGGCGGCGACGGCGTGGACGTGCATCACGCCCGCCGCCATGAGCAGTAAGACGGCCTGCTCGAAATAGGGCTGCGGCGGGGCGCTGTCGGCGGGCTTGGAGTTGTGCAGCCAGGCCCGCGCCCAGTCCTCCGCCTTGGCCGGCGTGCGCACCAGGGCGAGCGGCGCCCACGTCACGCTGTTGGCGGGGTTCTGCATGTCCAGCCGGTAGACATCGTGCGTCCGGCTCATCGCCGCGGCCGTCTGGTTCCACCCGTCGCCCTTGTTGTCGGTGGCGACGTAATCCACGTCGGGATCGGGCTCCAACAGTTGTGTCTTGAAGAAGGCATTGGACTTGCCCAGGCCGGTCGGCGCGTCGATGGCCACGCCTTCCAGGAGCAGCGCCGACCGCACGCCAATCGTGATCCGTCCGAGCCCGTGCCGCGCCGTCCCCAGTAC
>JAABUY010002161.1_pt1 | contig 24125 bp, 23 predicted proteins | sample 5560271 | NCBI WGS metagenome assembly JAABUY01 (sample SAMN10711886, study PRJNA513374) | rock metagenome | isolation source: Antarctica rocks | place: Antarctica: Victoria Land, University Valley | reverse complement strand
CGCTTGCCCGAAAGCTCCGATTTGACCACCGTCAGACTCCATAACCGCTATCCCGCAGTCATACGGAGTCGACCCGAATCGGGCCTAGAAGAAGGTCAATTCAAATGAGGGGATTCGTGAGCGCACAGTCAGGAGCTTTGCGGCGGACTAATTGTGGTGCGAAGAAGCGCTGGGACTCGGTTTAGTGCTGGCAAGAAAAAGCCGCGAAGGACACTTTCGGAGATCTCATGTTCGCGGTCGATCGCGCCCAGATCCGGAGCGCCAACAGCTTGCAGGATAGCCTCCTCGCCTTGATCGAGAATCACGGCGGTCAGGATGCCAGACCTGAACGCACCGGTGTCGATCGAAATTCGGTTTCGTGTGAAAATTGGTTGGCTGCCGACAATGGTATGGCCATGAACCACACGACGCGGAAGCGACCCCTCGTAATCAAGAAACCCTTCGCGAATCCACGTAAGGTCTTCGGCCGTCTGATCCTTGATCGAGACCCCAGGCCGTATTCCGGCATGGACAAAAAGGTAAGTCCCGTCGTCGTGCATCAGCGGCAAGCCAGAGAGAAACTTGGCATGGCGGAGCAACGTCTTGTTTCGTGCTGTAAGGTCTCCGGCACAGCAGTAGCTCTCAAGAGTGTGCTGGAACAAATACCAAGCCCAATCTGGGACACCCTCGCCTGTCGTGACGCCTCGCACGAACAGGTCATCATGGTTGCCAAGGAGACAGACAAACGTGTCCGAAGGACGCTTGGGGCCGGCCAGCAGGCGCTCTACGACGCCGTTTGAGTCGGAACCACGATCGCAGTAGTCGCCGGTGAAGACGATCTTTGCGCGCACACCCCTTCGTGCCGCATCGTCTGCAACGGTGTCGAGAAGCTGGTTGAGCAAGTCGAGCCGACCGTGGATGTCTCCGACGGCGTAAGTTACGAACCTCATAGGAAGGTAATGTTGTGCGGTGCTGTAATCAACTTCAGCTCAGCACGTTGCCGCCGTCTACGTTGAGCGTCTGGCCGATGATGTATTCCGAGTCGGCAGAGGCTAAAAAGACCGCCGCGGCCGCGACCTCGTCCGGCCGACCAAGGCGTCCGAACGGGACCGCACGCGCCGTGCGCTCCTTCATCGCACCGAGCGGGATGCTCTCCAGCTTGGCGTAGAGCGAATCCACGTGCGTGAACATCGGCGTGTCGATCACGCCCGGAGCGATCGCGTTGACGCGAACACCCTGCTTGATCAGTGCCAGTGCCGCCGACTGCGTGATGCTGATGACGGTCGCCTTGGTGGCGGCGTAGACCGAGGACGGCGCTTCGCCCCGCCGACCCGCTTGCGACGCCAGGTTGATGATCGATCCGCGACGGCCGGTCTCGATCATGTGCCGCGCCACGGCCTGTAACACAAAGAACAGCCCGCGGACGTTGACCGCGAACAGCCGGTCGAAACTGGCCTCGTCCACCTCGAGCAGCGGGGCCATGTCGAACACGCCGGCGTTGTTGATGAGAACGTCGATGCCGCTGGCTTGCGTGGCAACCTCCTCGACCATTGCCCTGATCGAGGGTGTCGAGGCGACGTCGACCGAAACGGCGAAGGCTTCGTGCGGCAGCGAGGCCGCGGCATCGGTCGCCGCCGCCAGAGACTGGTCGGCGATAACGACGCGCGCGCCTTCCTGGGCGAACCGCTCGGCGATGGCGTAGCCAATGCCGCGGGCACCACCCGTGACGACGACGACCTTGCCGGCGAGGTTCAGCTTCTCATGATCCATGTCGTCGGTGCTCCGTTGGCCAGGGGCCGGAAAGCTGTTCAGGGTGCAAGCAGTTCGTCGAGCGCCGCTGCCGTCCCGATACGCGTCAGTGTGGCGGACGCAGCGATAAAGGCGGCTGCAAACCGAAGGTCGCGATCCAGTGCGAGCCCTCGGAAGGGCGTCATTCGGAGCAGGCCAAGCCCATCCAAATCGTCCTGCAGAGTGAGATCTTGCGGCGACAGACCCGGCTCAAATACGCGGAAGCCCGCGCCATGGTCGTCGCGGCCGCGCAGGTAGCGCCCAAAGCAGGCTAGGAAAAACGCCTCACGATTTAAATCGGCACCCCGCTCCACCATCGTCGACAGCGTCTTGGCGTGGAAGACAGGGATTTTGGCGGCGCCGTCATGAGCAATGCGCAGGAGCTGGTCAGCGACGGCGGGGTTTGAGAAGCGCTCGATCACCATGGCCTTGTAGTCGCGCAGCGACACCCCCGGTGGCCCGTCGAGGAGCGGGATCGCGTCCTGTTCCATGAAGGCGTCGAGGAGGCCGGCGATACGGGCGTTGGCCATCGCCTGGTGGACCAGCCGATGGCCGCAAAGCAGGACGGGGTAAGACATCAGCATGTGCGAGGCGTTCAGCAGACGGCCCTTGACCGCCTCGAACAGGGCGACGTCGTCACGCAGCTCGACCCCGACCTGGTCCAGCGCCGGCCGGCCAGCCGGAAAGCGGTCCTCCATCACCCACTGCAGATAGCTCTCGCCCATTGCCGGCAGCAGGTCGTCGATACCGCTGCGCTGGTTCAGCCGCTCCCGGTCGTCGGCGGAGACGCGCGGCGCGATGCGGTCCACCATGCTGTTCGGGAACGCCACTTCCCGCTCGATCCAACTTGCCAGGGCCGGGTCGCGCGCCTGGGCGAAGGCTACCACCGCGCGGCGCATGGTGTCGCCGTTGTGGCGGAGGTTGTCGCAGGACACGACCGTGAACGGCGTCACGCCGGCCGCCCTGCGCTGTTCCAGAGCCGCGACAAGAAACCCGAACGCGGTCCGCGGCGCGCCGCCCGCGAGGTCGTGCGCGACGTCGGGCGGGTCGAGCCGGAATGCTCCGGTCGCCTCGTCGAAGTTGTAGCCGCCCTCGGTGATGGTGAGCGTCACGATGCGCAGGTCGGGCGAGGTTAGCCGGTCGAGCACGGCAGCCGGGTCGGAGGGCGCGTGCAGGTAGTCGACCATGGCGCCGATGACCCTGACGGACACGCGCCCGCGCGGGTCGAACTCGGTCACCGTGTAGAGGCCGTCCTGGCGCCAGAACGCCTCGGCCTTGGCCCGCGCCTGAGGCCCGTCGCCGAGCCCGACGCCGAGCAGGCCCCAGCCCTCGTGACCCGGCCGATGCAGGCAGCGGTCGAGGTACACCGCCTGATGCGTGCGGTGGAAGTTGCCGACCCCGATATGGGCGATGCCGACGCGCAGCGCTGCGCGGTCGTAGGCCGGCACCGCGACCGACGGGGGAAGGTGGTTGAGCGTCAGGCTGGAGAGAGCGATCATGACGGGCTCACCACACCATGTAGCCGGCATCGACCGGCACGACGGCACCGGTCATCAGGCTGGCCGCGTCGGAGGCCAGGAATAGTACCACCGAGGCGACCTCGCGCGGCTGGCCGAGCCGGCCCATGGGAATGTTGCCGAGCCAGGCGTTGGTGGTCTGCACGGCCTCGCGGATCGCGAAGGCGCTCATCGACGTCTCGATGAAGCCAGGGGCCACCGCGTTGACACGGATGCCGCGCCCGGCCCATTCGGCGGCGAACGAGCGGGTGATATGGTGAACGCCAGCCTTCGAAGCGTTGTAGTGGACGTTCTTCTGCGGCCGGACGACGATCTCGCCGGCTATCGAGCCGATGTTGACGATAGCGCCGCGACCCCGTTCCAGCATCCGTCGCCCGAACGCGCGCGAGCAGCGGAACACGGCGCTCATGTTGACCGCGATGACCTCGTCCCACTCGCCGTCGCCAATGTCCTCGGCCGCCCTCTGCCGGCCGATCCCGGCGTTGTTGACCAGGATGTCGAGCGGCTGCAGCCGCGTAGCCAGCGCCGTCACCGCGGCGGAGTCGGTCACGTCGAGCGGCTCGAACGAGACGTCCTGCCCGGCCCGCTGGCGCCCGGCCGTCTCCAGGCTGGCCGCGTCGCGGTCGGCGACGACGACGTGGGCGCCGGCCTCCAGCAGCGCGTCCACGCAGGCGGCCCCGATACCGCCTCCACCGCCAGTAACGAGCGCCATACGGCCGTCCAGCCTCATGGCCTCCAGATACATCCTATCGCTCCTAGTCTGATGAGCTTGTCGCTGTGGTCATCTCGAGGACGAGCGCTGCGGCACCGACCAGCCCCGAGTTCTCGCCCAGGCCCGCGCACACCACCGGCACGTCCCTGAACGGCCCCATCGCGTCGCGCCGAATCACGGCGTGGATGTCGGGCTCAAGCAGGTCGAAGGCGAGCGAGACGCCGCCGCCCATGATCAGCCGCTCGGGGCTGAACAGGTGGATCAGCCCGGCGAACCCGGACCCGAGCCGCTGGCCCTCCTCCCGGAGCACACCGAGCGCCACCGGGTCGCCCTGCCTTGCGGCTGCGACCAACGTCCGCGCATTGACCGGGCAATCGTCCGACGACGGCATCGCGTGCCGGGCCGCGCGGTCAAGCGCCGTTCCCGAGGCCACCGCCTCGAAGCAGCCAACGGCGCCGCAGGAGCACACGGGTCCTTGGGGGTCGATGCGAAAGTGGCCGACATGCCCGGCCATCCCGCGCCGTCCGCGCAGCAGCCTGCCGTCGACAACGACCCCGCCGCCGATCCCGGTGCTGACGGTGACGTAGACCAAGTGGCGGCAGCCTCGGCCGGCCCCGTGCCGCCACTCCCCGAAAGCGGCCGCGATCCCGTCGTTCTCAAGTGCCACCGGGAGGCCGAAGATGTTCTCCAGCGTGGCGTGCAAGGGGAACTGTGCCCATCCCGGCAGGGTGGGAATATCAAGCACCGTGCCCGTCTCGGTATCCAGCGGGCCAGGTGCCGAGACACCGACCCCGGCAAGCCGGGCGCGCTCGTCCGGGCCACAGACCTCGTCCATCAAGGCTCGGAACTGGCCGATGACGCCGCCTGGGCCGCCCGCGACGTCGGTTGGCGCGGCACTCCGCCGCAGGACTGCGCCGGAGTCGTCGACAAGTGCCGCCCGCACCTGCGTGCCGCCCAGGTCAATCCCGATTGCGATCCTGCCGGGGATGGCCTCAGCCTCCGCGCGGCACGGCGCGGACCCAAGCCACCCGGGCCGCCAGATCGGGCGCGTTGAAGGCCAGCGACCCCATGACGATGGTCTCGGCACCGGCGGCGCGCAGGCCCAGCACGGTGTGCTCGCGGATGCCGCCATCGGCCGCCACCACCACACGCTTGCCGCCCTGGCGCTCGGCCACAAGGCCTCGCGCCTCGCGCAGCCGCGGCTCGGCTTGGTCGTCTAGCGATTGTCCTTTCACCCCAATGCGGGTGCCGAGCAGCGTCAGGGTGGCGATCCGGTCGAGCCAGGGTGCTGCGGCGGCGACCGGGGTGTGCAGTTGCAGCACGAGACCCGCCCGCAGGCCGTGCCCGGCGATGCGGGCCAGGCTTCGTTCGACCTGGGCGTTCTCGGCGTGGATGCTGATGAGGTCGGCCCCTGCCTCGGCGAACTGGTCGATCTGGTCCTCCAGGATGGCGTCGGCCACCATGAGATGCACGTGCAGCGGCTTGGCCGAGTTGCGGCGCGCCACCTGGACCAGGTCGGGGAAGAACAGCAGGGCCGGCGAGAAATGCCCGTCGGCGACGTCGATGTGGAACACGTCGGTGAACGAGTCGACTCGTTCGATCTCTTGGGCCAGGCGCCCGAGATCGGCGGACCACAGCGACATCTCGGCAATCAGCCGGTCGGACGGCAGTGCCTCGAACCAGCCGGGAAAGGGCGTCATGGGCGAAGCTCCGTAAGGAATGCAGCGAGTGCCGCGCGGAAGTCGGACCGGTAGCGCTGCGGGTCGTCCGCCTTGGGCGTGATCTCGACCAGCCGTGCCAACCGGATCGTTTGTGCGAGATGCCGTGCATTGGCGATGGGGTGCACCGTGTCGCGCCCATGCCCGATCACCAGCGTTGGCACCGCGAGGGCTGCCACGTCCGCCTCGCTGACCCCCGGCCCATCGGCGGAGATGCGGGTGAGCAGGGCGGCGGTCACGTCCTGCGGCACGCGGGAAAAGAAGCCGCGGATCGAGGCGAGGTTGTCCGGTGCCGACACTGCGAGTGCCGCCGCCTCGTCCGAGGCCTCGAAGCGCGCCCGGGCCAGTGCGGCCGGCCACGTCGCCAGCAGTTCGCCGGCTAGGGCGTTCGGCCGCATGTTCGGCGGAGCCGGTCCCGTCACCCAAGCGGGACGCGCCAGCACCAGGCCCCGCACCAGGTCCGGCCGCGTGACCGCCAGGCGGAGCGCGAGTGCCGCCCCCATGGAGATCCCGCCGAGCACGACCGGCCCGGCTTCCAGTCGCTCGATCGCGGACGCCACGTCGTCGGCGAAGGTCGCGATCGACAGCGCCTCCAGAGGGCCGGCTCCGGACTCGCCATGCCCGCGGCACTCCAAGGTGACGCAGGCAAAGCCGCATCCGTCCGGCATAACGTCCGCCGGCTGATGCGCGTCGCCACACAAGCCATGCTGGAACACGAACGGCACGCCGTCGCCGCTGCGGCACAGCGACAGAACGGTGCCGTCGCGAGGGTACGGTGTGCGCGTCATCCGGCCAGACGCGCGCGGAGGAAACCGCCAACGCCTGCCGCCTGCTCCGCCGCCAGCCCATGGGTGACGAGCGCACCGTTGAAGCCGGCCGCCTCCAGGCAGCGGAGATAATGGTCGTAGTCGAGCACGCCAGTTCCTGCAGCGACGAACCCGCCCTGAGCGTCGCGATCTTTAGCGTGCGCCAGGACGATCCGATCGGCGAGCAGCGCCACCGCGCTCGCGACGATCACTCGCTGTCGGTCCTTCGTCTCAACCTCGAACAGGTTCGCCGGGTCGAGCACAACCTTGAGGCGCGGGCTGCCCAGCGTATCGATCAGGCGGCGTGCCTTGACGGCCGAGTCGATCACGTTGGCGAATTCCGGCTCGATGCCGAGCAACAGGTCGTAATTTTCGGCGATTTGCAACGCCGTCTCCATGCTGGCCAGCAGATCCGTCCAGGCTTCCGACGAGCCGTTGTCGGGATGCGCCCGCCACTGATCGTCGGGGTCGCGGCTGCCGGTGCAGAGCGTCAGCAGGCCGGTGCCGATGGTCCGAGCCGTTCCGGCCAGCACGCGAAGCCGCTCATGGCCGCGCCGTCGTACCGTGGGATCGGGATGGATCATGTTGTAGGTCGCCGACAGGGCGACGACGGCCACGCCGGAACCGTCGGCCGCCGCTCGCACCTCGTTCGCGACACCATCGGGAACCTCGTCCGGCATCGAAGAAAGACCCGAGCAGGCCATGTTGTACTGCACCGCGTCGTAGCCGGCCGCGCGCGCTGCTCCGAGCGTGACCACGGGCGTCGTGGCGGTGAACGTCTTGGCGAAGATGCCAAGCTGCATCACACCGCCCCCGAGACGTCGGCCAGGCGAACGGGTTGCCCGGTGCGGACCGACTCCAGGATCGCGACCATGCCGCGCACCGAGGCGATCGCGTCGTCCACGTCGGCACCGCGCAACGGCGCGCTGTCCAGCACGGTCTCGGCCAGGGCTTCGAGCTGGCGGCGGTAGAAGTGCCCGTCGGCTCCTAGCACGCGCGTCGTGGTCGCGTCACGCTCGTGGAAGATCTCGACGTCGCTGGTCCGGTAGAGCCAGGGATTGTAGGTTTTGCCGAGCACGCTCCCGTTCTGGCCGTAGAGCTGGAAGCCTTCGTGCCAGTCCATGCGGACCGCTACCGTCAGGTCGAGATGGCCGAGTGCCCCGCTCTCGAACTCGACGTCGACGAACCAGCAATGCGCGCCGAACCGCTCGCTGTGCCGGGCGTGGACCGCCACCAGCGGCCCGGCAAAGAAACGCGCGGTGTCGAGCAGGTGGCTGCCATGCGCCAGCATGTAGTAGCGGCCAAGATCGGCCTTCGGATCGCCACTCGGGCGACGCGCCTGGTCGCTTTTGACCATCAGCGGCTGCACCGCGTCGGTGATGGCGTAGCGGTGGGTGGAGTCGCAGTACCAGGCCTTCAGCGCCAGCATCTCGCCCATCTCGTCCTGGACGAAGGCGCGGGCCGACTGCAGGCCGGCGTCGAACCGCTTCATGTGGCCGACCTGGAACACCCGGCCGGTCCGCTGCACGACCGCCTTCAGGCCTTCGACCTCCTCCACGGTGATCCCAGCCGGCTTCTCGGACAACACGTGCTTGCCCGCCTCAAGCGCCGCGATGGACGCGGGCACGTGGAACGCATCGGAGGTGGCGATGATGACCGCATCCAGCGCCGGGTCGGCCAGCATGGCGTCGTAGTCGGCGAACGTGCGCTCGGGCTTGTAGGTCCAGGCCATGCGTTCGAGCAGGTCTGGGGCCACGTCGCAGATCGCGTAGAGATCGGCGTTGCGCGCTTTGGCGCAGCTCTCGAAATGTGCGGCCTGCGCGATCGGGCCGGCTCCGAGAACACCGACCTTGAGCCGTCGCTCGTCTTGCTTCGCCATATCACCTCTCGAACAGCACGGGCGCTCACGCCATCGCACCAACATGTTTGTTTATATAGTAAACAATGTGGGCTGGTGTCAGTTTCAGAAGACAGTTGCAGTGTCGACCAGAAGACCTTTGCAGTGGCTCACGCCACATTGGGAGTCGGTTTCCGAAGTCGACTTCGGCGAATTGCCAAAATGGACTGCAGCCCGTGCGCGCCTGGCATCCAAGCGGTGGCGATGCTGCCCAGGCCGATCAACCTGGTAGGTAGCGTGAGCTGCTGTCGTTGGGCCGGGCATGGGCGTAGCGGCTGGTGGTCGTCAGGCTTGCGTGTCCCACGGTGGCTTGCACGAGATGCACGGGCGCGCCCCGGTCGAGAGCGTGGCTGACATGGGCGTGGCGCAGCCAGTGCGCCGACACCGCGTCCGACAGCCCGGCGCGCCTGGCCGCGCGCTTGACAATGCGGTGCGCCTGCGATGGGTCAAGCGCGCCACCGCCTTCGCGCGAGCGGAACAGCGCGGCGTTGGCGTCGGGGTGGGCGACGCAAAGGGCCACCAGGTCCTGCCACAAGGACGCTTTCAGCAGCACCGCCCGGGTCTTGCCGCCCTTGCCGAACACCGTGACCTGGCCAGCGTCGTCCCGGGCCGCCATGTCACGTGTCCGCAGCCCGCAAACTTCGCTGATGCGCAATCCGCCGAGATAGAGCAGCCGGAGCAGGGCCTTGTTGCGGGGGTGGCGCTCAAGGGCGAGCATGTGCAGCACGGCGTCGACGTCGAGGATGCGCTCGGCCAGCGTCGCCTTGATCGAAGGCAGGCGGATGGCGGCGCCGACGTTGACGGGGAGAAAGCCGGTTCGGTGCGCGAAGGAGAGCAGGGACTTCACCGCGCTGAGCCGGCGCGCCTGCGTCGCCGTCGCCAGGCTGTCCAGCGTGTCCCGGAAGCCCTGCACGTCGCCGAGCGTCACCGCCTGCAGCGGGCGCTGCACGTGGGCGAAGAACGCCGCGAGGTCGGCCGCATAGGCGCGCCGGGTTGCAGCGCTGCGGCCATGCAGCCAAAGCACCACGAGGTGCTCGTCGCCGCGGGCCTGCATCGGCACGCAGGCGTGTGCGTGCAGTGGGTCGGCCGGCGCGTCCGGCGCTGGCAGGGCGATGGCGGGCGCATCCATGCCGCCGAAGCTACATACCCCGCCTGGCTGCGTCCAGTGCAAGATAACGCATCTTCTCTTGCACTCGACGCAGCGCGCGGAATGGTGGCGGGAAAAGCGTTTACCAGCGTTAGATAGGGCTTGCCTTATTTGCCCAGCGCAGCACGCCTACGCTTTGCGGCGGCAGCACCGGGACTGAACTAGCTCCCTTATTGGTAGGCGGTCCCAACCCAAAGCGCATGCCGAGTACCCGTCAGCATGCACAAACGACAGGATCGACCCGCAGCTATTGTTGGAGCGCCTTTCTTTTGGGACCGACGCCAATCCGACAGAAGCCGCACATCATACCTACCGTAATCGACACGTTGCCATCACCCGCCCGAGCTGGTCGACGTGACGTCGTCCCTTACGATCCTGGCGGAATCAGGATGGCCTTAATGCTGCGACGATTCCAGGCATTTTCCAGCGCTCGGTCCCAGTCCTTCAACTCGAACTCATCGCTAACGATCTCGTCCACCTTCACTTTCCCGCTTTCAAGATAGGCCAGTGCCCGGCCGAAGTCGTTGATCTGGGCAAAGGAGCCTTTGATGGTGATCTCGCGCCGGAAAACGTCGAATGGGTTGACGGGAAAGGTCGCCTTATCCGGGTAGACGCCGTAAATGAGGACCTCGCCGCCGCGACGGGTCTGCCGCATCGCCTCCGCGCACATCTCCGGGGCACCGGTGGCCTCGACGACATAATCGAACCCGTTGACACTGATGTCCCGCAGGGCACGCCGGTGCTGTTCGGGATCATTGCGGTCGATGGCGACGACGCGGTCAGCGGAGAGGCGTTCGGCCAACGCGAGCTTTGGTCCAGCCGGTGCGGCGACGGTGAGGCTGGCCGCTCCGTTGATCTTGAGCAGCTGTGCCAGAACTTGTCCGGTCGGGCCGGCGCCGAACATGAGCACGTCCGCGCCAGGCTTGACGTCCAGGACTTCCATGCCGTGCACCGCGCAGGCGGTCGGCTCCACCATGGTCGCCTCACGCCAGGACAGGGCGGTCACGGCGAACACGTCGCTCGCCTTGACGCACACGAATTCCGCCAGGCCGCCGTTCATCTGGATGCCGTAGGCGACCAGGTTCTCGCAGCGCAGGTACTGGCCTCGCCTGCAGTAGAAGCAGGCTCCGCACGAGCGGTTGCAATTGGCAACGACGCGGTCGCCTGCCTGCCAGCCGCGGACCGCCTTGCCGACGCCGGCGACCTCGCCGGTAAACTCGTGCCCCGGGATCAGTGGGAAGCTGGGGTTGAACTCCCCCTCGTGGATGTGCAGGTCGGTGCCGCAAAGCCCGCAAGCTTTGACATGAATGAGCACCTCGTCGTCCTCAACCGAAGGCTCGACGGCGTCGCGATAAAAGAACGAGCGAGGGGCGTCATAGACGATGGCTTTCATTGGTCGATGGCTCCGGTTCAGCTGACTTGAGTGGAGGAGGCGCGGATCCCCGCCGGTGGCGCGTCCGGATTGATGTCGGGACCGAAGAACTTCACGATCAGGAGTTCGTCCGGCCCGGAGTTGACGATCGCGTGCGGCTTGGTCGCGGCTTCATGCACGACAAGCAGCTCGTCGTCGCCCGGCCGTCCGCCGCGCACGCTGACGCCGGCGACTGTCGCCTCGCCCCGCCAAACCAGGAGATTGTAGACGCCGCGCTCGATCGAAGTCATCTGCCCCCCCGGGGCGAGACGCAGCCGTTTGCCGCTGAACTTACGAGTTCCGCAGAAAATCCAAGCCTCTTCGACGCCATCGGCCTGCAATGACGGGATCGGGCGGATTACCCGATGCTCATAGAAGTCAGGATCTCCATTGGCGTCCCAGTCAATCCAGCGAAGCACCGCGCGCTCCCCGAAGGCCGCCCGGTCCGCCTCGGCGACATCCTTGAAGAGAAGATCCTTGCTGATGATCGTCCCAGCGTTCAACGCCTGGAGCATTGCGAGGGTGTCGGAGTCTTCCTGCAGCTCGATGGTGAGCGCCGTGCCCGGTGCGTGCAGGATGCCAGAGTCTATGTAGAACCCTTCTTCGGCGAGCTGCTTGTAAGCGAAGGCGTGCTGCAGGATCGCGTCGTCGTTCCACCGCTCTAGGTAGGGAAGAAGCACGTCGTCACGCGGGCCGCGCGCGATATAGGGGTGGACGCCGAAATACGTTTCCGGGTGGCCGCCCATGTCGACGTCCGGCGGAAAATAGTAGGCCTCGTCCTTCGAGCGTCGGCCCACCAACGCGGCCTGATCAGCCGGAGGATGGATGTGGTAGGGAATGCGTGCGCCGAAGTCGAAAATCTTGGCCAGTCTCCCGAGGCCCTCATGCGTCGACGCGTAGTCTGCGCCCATGATGAGGTCAGGGGCCGCCTTGATCGCTTTGGCAAGATTGATCCTTGTTCCATCCGCCGCCCGGATGTAGCTGATGCCTTCGTCGTCGGGTCCCTTGACGTTGTCCGCGTGGGTCGTGGAGGCGAGCCAGCGCTCACACACGAACCCGCGCTCGCCGAGATCGTACTCCTGGTGCTCCAGTCCGAGCCGCCGACCCGGCGGCAGCCAGTCGCGAGCGACGAGGGCGGGGTCGAGGCGGAGCACGCCGCCCTCGCCCGCGATCAGCTGCTCGATCTCTTGCCGCATCTCTGTCTCTCCTTCATTCTTAAGTCCGGCTTGCTTTCGGCCCGTGGCGAAAACACCTGCCATGACATTTTCGAAGGCCGCCCGAGAGGTCGGCCTGACAAGCCATCGCTTCACTTTCTGCCGCGCGCGCCCACCAGTTCGCGGCGGCTCGCGGCAACGAGCGCCGCGGCCAGAACGACTCCCGCAACGACGTACTGCCAGTACGACGACACGTTCAGAAGGTTGAGGGCATTGTCCAAGGCGGCGAAGAGTACTGCGCCGGTGACCGTGCCGAGCAGCGTTCCGCTTCCACCGAACAAGCTCGTGCCGCCCACGACCGCAACCGCGACGACGTTGAGTTCGTAGCCAATCGACATGTTGGCCGACGCCGAGGAGAGCAGGGAGGCGAGACCGATGCCTGCCGCGGAGGTGAGCAGCCCGAACACGACGAAGGCCGTGATCCGGGTACGGTCGACGGCCAGCCCGGCCATCCGGCTGGCGACTTCGCTGCTGCCGATCGCACGCAGGTCGCGGCCGAACCGCGTCTGATGCAGGAGCAGGGAGCAGCCCAAGGCACCGAGGAGCATAACGATGAACATCGGCGGCACGCCCAGTATTTCGGAGGAGGCGAAAGCAAGGAACGAGTCGCTCGTCAGCGCCATCGTCGAGGCATGGGTCCAAATGAATGCCGCCGCGAGGTACACGTTCAGCATCGCATAGGTCGCGATGAAGGGCGGGAACCTGAGCTTGGTGACGATAAGGCCGTTGACGAGGCCGAGGAGGGCGCCGACGCCGAGCGCCAGCACGACCGCCACGCCGAGCGGCACCTGAGGGAGCAGGTTTGCGATCGTCACGGCGGTCAGCGCGATGATGCCGGCGACCGAGAGATCGATCATCCCGCCGATGATGAGCAGGGTCATTCCTGCCGCCGAAAGGCCGGCAAAGGACGATTGAAGCGCCACGTCCTGCAAATTCGAGAATTGCCGAAAATCGGGGAGGAGGATCGCGACCGCGATCAGCGCGGTGGCCGTGAAGATCTGGAGTGCATACCGAGAGGCGAAATCCTTGATCGAGAACGGAGACTGCGCGGGCGGCGGCGCGAGCTCAACCGTTGGGCTTTGGGCCATGAGCTGGTCGTTGGAGAGCTTCATGGCTGACCCCCGCTCGTGATCACCGTGCGAATTCGATTGCGGATCGAGTCCAGGCCGAGGGCGAGCAAAAGGAGCAGCCCGAGCGCGAGATACTGGTAATATCCGGGAATGTCGCGGAGATTGAGGGCCGAGCTGATCATCGCAAGCAGCAGCGAAGCCATGAAGGTGCCGGGCAGGTTTCCCGCGCCGCCAGCAATGCTGGTCCCACCGAGAACGGCGATCGCGATGGCCTGCAGCTCCAGGCCCTGGATCGGCGTGGCGTCCACGGTGCCGAGCTGTGCCACCAGCAGGAGGCCGGCGAAGGCCGCGGCCACTCCGGATACGGCGTAGACGACCATCCCGATCCATACCGCGTTCAGACCGGCCTCACGCGCCGCACCAGGATTTCCGCCGACCGCCGACGCATGGCGGCCGAACGGGGTGCGTTCGAGCAGCAGATAGAAGGCGCCGCACAACACAAGCGCGATGAGGAACGGCAGCGGAATGCCCACCAGCTTGTCAATGGCCAGCTGTCGGACGCCTGCCGAATTGAGATGCACCCGTTCCCCGTTCGTGAACAGCAGGGCTGCGCCCCGCGCGATGCCCATGGTCGCGAGAGTGGCGACGAACGCCGGCACCCGCAGAACCATGATGAGTGCGCCGTTTACGACGCCTGCGAGCAAACCGAGCAGAAGCATCGCAACGAGGCCGAGCGGCGTGCCGTAGGCGTTTATGGCGGCAGCCCCGACGCACGAGGTCAGGGCCGCGACGGCACCGACCGAGAGATCCAGACCGCGAATGACGATGACCAAGGTCATGCCGAAGCCGACGACCGCCACGATCGCAGCGTTGACGAGCACGCTTTGCACGTTGGCCAGCGACAGGAAGCCCGGCACGAGGGCGGTTGCGAGTACCGCGATCACGATGAATGGCGCCAAGATGGCGCTGCGGTCGATGAACGCCTCGCGCCGCGCCGCACGGTCCGCCAAGAACTCGGCGCGTCGTCGCTGCTCCGCGGCAGTACCGAAGTCCATGGTTTGCTGCATGCTCATTGGTGAGGCCCCAAGCCGGTGTCGTCCGGTGGCGCGACAAGGTTGCCGCCGAACCGCCGGGCGTCCGTGCGCTCTCGCCCGAGGATTCCAGCGACGATGTCCTCTTCCGTGATCCGCTCACCGCTAAGCTCGCCGACGACGGCGCCGGCGTAAAGTGTGACGCAGCGATCGACGACGGCCACCAGTTCGGCGGCCTCCGAAGAGCTCACGATCACGCCGACCCCGGTGGCGGCGAGTTCACGAATCAGTCCATAGATATCGACCTTGGCGCCAACATCCACGCCGCGCGTGGGTTCATTGAGCAGCAGGACACGGCAATCCGAAAGAAGGGCGCGCCCCAACAACGCCTTCTGCTGGTTCCCCCCGCTCAGGCTGGTAATCAGCACACGCGGATTAGAAGCACGGATTCGCATCCTGTTCTTCATAGACGCGTAGCTGCTCCTGTCCCTGGCCTTGTTGAGCAGGACCCGGCCCCACGTACGCTGGGCGACGACCACGTTGTCGAGCACCGACAACAGGGGAATGATGCCCTCCGCCTTGCGATCCTCGCTGAGCATGAAGATGCCCTTGCCGATGGCGCCCTTCGGATTTTTAGGTCGAACCGCCTGGCCGTTCACCGCGAAGTGCCTGAAGGTTGAGGGGATGACCCCGAACAGCGCGCGCATCAACTCGGTGCGCCCTGAACCGACCAACCCAGCGATCCCGACAACCTCGCCGGGCGTGACACGAATGTCGACTTGAGAAATCAGTCCCTTGCAACGCAAGCCGGACACATCGAGAGCGTCTGGCCTGTGACGATCAGCCCTCGCCGTGGCCGGCGGCTGGTGCTGGATTTGGGCTTCGAGCTCACGTCCAAGCATGTGCGTGACGACTTCGTCGACGCTGGATTCGGCGGTGGCCAATGATGCAACCCTTTGGCCATCTTGCAGCACCGTAATGCGGGTCGACACCCGGAACACCTCGGGTAGCCGGTGCGACACGTATAGAATGGCGGTTCCGCGGTCTCGTAGCCGCTCAACCAGGGTGAGGAGACGCTCGACCTCAACTTCGCTGAGCGCTGCCGTAGGTTCGTCCATGATAAGCACGCGGAATTCGCGCGTGAGCGCCCGTGCGATTTCGACGAGTTGTTGGTCGCCGATGGTGAGGCTGGCGACCCTGCGGTCAGGGGAGATGTCGAGGCCAAGTTCGCGCAAGGGATCACGCGTGAGCTGCCGAGCCTTCTTCCGGTCGATCAGGCCTCCCCTGCGCGGCTCGTGGCCGAGAAAGATGTTCTCTGAAACGGTCAGTTGGGGAACAAGCCGGAATTCCTGGCTGATGACGCTGATGCCGGCGTTCTGGGATGACTGCGGACCCGCAAACTTCACCTCGGTTCCGTCGATCAGGAGTGAGCCGGCCGACGGTTGCAGAAGACCGGCGAGGATGTTGATCAACGTGCTCTTGCCCGCCCCGTTCTCGCCGACAAGGGCGTGGACCTCGCCTGGGGCAAGGCTCAGGGAGACCCCGCGGAGTGCGGGGACACCTGAGAAGTTCTTCGAGATATCCTGCGCCACCAGCAGGCCAGTGCGCTGCGGCATGGCCCCGACCTGTGATGTCTGCTTCACAAGACGCTCTTCCCAACCTGATCCGTTGTCACACCTGCCTAGCCAGTTATCTACTGCTGACCAGCGCGTGCTGTTTTGAACTGAGCAAGGTTGCTCGAGTCGATCAGTTGCACGGGAAGCTGGATCGTCTTGGTCTGTGGATCGCTGTAGGCAACTTTCTCGTTCCCTAGTAACTGGAGAGCCAGTTTCACCGTGAGTTGCCCTTGCCCAAACGGGTCCTGCGCGACGGTCGCAGTCTGAGTGCCGTTGCCGATTGCGGCGACCGACCCGGCATTGCCGTCGAAACCGACGATAACAAAGTCCTTCGGATTCTTCCCGGCTTCCTGGACGGCGGCGATCGCCCCTTGCGCCTCATTGTCGTTGGCCGCGTAGATCCCTTTGATATCGGGATTCTTCGCCAAGGCGTTCGCGGTGGCATCGTGACCCTCCTTTATCGCGTCGTTGCCGTTGAGCTCCGATACAATATGCATGTTGGGAAACTTCCCTAGTTCGGTCTTGAAGCCGCCAACTCGATCGATTCCGACGGTGGACCCGGGATGAAGATCGATCACCGCGACGTTCACGTCGCCGGAGCCAAGCTTCTTCGCCATGTAGTCGGCTGCCAGAGCGCCACCCGCGCGATTGTCAGACTGGACAAAGGCGTCGTAGCTGCCTGCGGCGCCGACGTCGCCGATGACGATAGGGATGGACGCGCGATGGGCGGCGCTGATCGTTCCTGGAAGTGCTGCGGGCTCGACGGGCGACACGATCAACGCGCTGATACGTTGACTGATCAGGTTCCGGCTTCCGGAGACTTGGTTCTGCTGCGACGCCTTGGCGTCCGCGACCACGACCCTGGCGTTGTCCTTGGCCGCCTCCGCCTTCACGCCGGCAGCGTAGTTTTGCCAGTAAGGGTTCGAGAGGTCTTGAGCCGTGTAGCCAATGATAAGAGGAGTCTTTGCCTGAAACTTAACTGCATCCTGGGCAGCTGCCCGATCTCCAATTCCTTGGACGACCAGCATCAAACCGGTCATGGCGAACAGAGCAGAGAAGTTCTTTCCGGATTGACGTTTCATAGTTTCCCCCTTTTGTTTTTGATAAATAGCACTAGTCTACTTACAGTTAACTACACGCAATTGTCACTCACCAACGTTTAACAGACCTAAACATTGTCTCTAGTCAGTAAGGGTCTTCTGCACCTTGCACCTTGCTCGTTGCCGAACCTGCCGTGTCATGTTGCTTGAACCTGATCAGAGCGGGACAGAGCGGCTCCCTCGTAGCATCTGATATACGATTCCATCTTTAAATATATCAGTCAAGCGGAATATGCCTTCCACCCTCATGATGCCGTGGTAGACAAGTACGGCTAGACCTGCATCGCAGGCCTCCCGGTATCTCTTGGTGGAAGCGCCGTGTCGGAACAAGATGAACGCCGGATTGCTCTGGAGAGCTTAAGTCGTCACCTTGCGGCTGATCCCGAACGAGATGTGTCCGCTACCGACCGCATCTTCACGATCATCCGCGAAGCAATTGGCCAACTGGTTCTGAAGCCCAGGGAAACGCTTTCCGAGAAGGAGCTTGCGACCATACTCGGCGTCAGCAAGACGCCAGTACGAGAGGCTTTGATAAGGTTATCGGTAGAGGGGCTCGTCTCGACGCTGCCGCGGTCGGGAACTCATGTCACCCCTATTGATCCCGAAGACCTTTTCGAGGCCATGATCATCAGGGAGGCCCTGGAAACGACAGCAGTGCAATTGGCGGCACGCAGAGCGGATGGCCGTGGCAAATCTTTGCTCAAGGAGACGATGGCACGTCAGAACGAAGCAGTTCTTGCCGGCGATGCGATCGCTTTCCATCGGGCAGACGACGATCTTCACCGCCAAATTGTCGTTGTTTCCGGCCTTCGACGGCTTTGGTCGCTCCTTGAGCCTGTGAGAGTGACCTTGAATCGTGTTCGGTATCTGGCAGCGCCAATTCCCGGAAGGATCGAAACCTTAACAATCCAGCATCAAGAAATTGTCGATGCGATCCTGGCCAACGACTCTCAAGCGGCCGTTTGTTCGATGCGCACGCACCTTGAGGCGCTCTATCCGTTTGTCGAAGCGCTGTTGCGCGATCGGCCCGATCTGTTTGAAACACGGGCCAAGCCCCATAAGCGTAAGCCCGTGACCGCGAAAAGCACTAACGACTCAGCCTGAAAAGGAAGCTTGGCCAGGTAGCTTCGAAAAAATGTAACGAGTTTTATAGCGCTTGCTTTGGTTGACTTGCCACCTATTGGTACCGTCCAACTTGCGCAAGGTTGTTACGTAAATAATCCCTTCGGTTACGCTCCGTAACCGGAGCTTCAGCTGGATTGTGTTATGCAGGCGCGCAATGCCGTCCCGCCTCCATCGCGAGCGGGACGAACCGCCAAATGCCGAACCGCCGCTCCCGCAACCTGCAACAACAACGCCCGCTGCTGCGGGAGCAGCCCCTCGTACGGAAGCCGGGTCCAGCCTTGCCGGGCATCGAGACTCCTGCCCGTACGCAACCATGCTGCAACAAGGTTGTCGCGCCTGCGCCAGCTGCTCCTCACGATCGGGCGTACCAGTTCATCAAGCAGAGCGCGTAGCGCTCGCAGCCAGGCGCCTCCGGGCACCTTGCCACCACCTTTGGGCAGCACGGCGACGCCATTGGTGACGGCGCCTAGCGTGATCCGGTCGAGTGCCAGCAGGTGGGAGGCGGCGCGTTCAGGCAGTCGTTCCCTGATACAGCCTACTAGCCATGGTGCAACCGGCAAGGGCACGAGCATCTCGCCGTGCAACGGACAACTCGCCATCCAGGCCAGGCGCCAGTGTAGGCGCACATAGGGGATGGTGTCCGTCACCAGGCACCGAGGGCAGCACCGTGCCACCCGATCCAGCAAGTCCGCCGACCGCCAGGGCACCCATTCCTCAAACGACTCCGGCCGCGCCCCGCTACGGAGCGCGGCCGGCATATGCCAGCCAAACCGACAGGCGTAGTTCTCAAACAGGCCAGGTGAAGGTTCGAGAGCGTCGACCAGCTCGGGCATATACCCGGCCAGCGTCATTGCACGCAGCTGAGAGTGCGGCACGCCAGTGCGTTCAGCCAACGCGACAACGAGGTCGGGACGCCTGAAACTGTCCAGCTCAGCAGCGCTCGGAGACGGATCGGCCCCAAATGCCGACCGTAGGAACGAATTGGGTTGCAGGCCGTAGGCTGCCGCCAGGCGCCCGATCCATGACGATAACGCTTCGTGCGGCAGCGGCCGTGGATGCAGCGGCAAGCGCATGCCCCGGTTCACGCCAGCTCACGCTCGACAATCAGTCGTCGCTCGCCGGGTCCGAGGTAAGTGGCGCGGTCAAGCACCCCGGCCGTGATGCGTTCCTCGCCGCCTTGGATCGCGGCCGCCGCCGCGGCGCGCATCAGGGCGGCCACCTCGCCGATGGTGCCGCCCGTGCGTGCGATCACGCCGCGCACCAGCTCGGTACCGCGCAGGTCGGATGGGCAGCGCAGCGGCAACAACGTCGCGAAGCCTTGCAGCAGGCGCACCGCTTCCGGCCCCGGTCGCCATGACGGCAGCACGAAAGGCTCGAAGCGGTTCTCCAGCTGCGGGTCGGTGCGGATCGCGAGCCATGCGTCGCGGGTGCCGACACCCACAAGCGGCACGCGCAGCTCGTTGCCGAGCCAGCGCAGTAGGTTCAGGAACTCGCTCCGTGCCGTGCGGGTGCCGGCAAGCATGTTGTGCAGCTCGTCGATGATCAGCACCCTCGCACCAACGCCGCGCAGCACGCGCAAGGTCAACTGTTCCAATCCCTGTTTGCCGACCGGCCCGGCGCGCGGCGCCGGCGCTCCGATGTTCGTCAGCAAAGCAGCGTAGAAGCGCGACACCGTGGGTTCAGTCGGCATCTGCATGACCACGACCGGAAGATGCTCCGCATCCTCTCCGGGTGGGACGGCATGAGCTCGCCGGAAACGCTCCACGATCCATGACTTGCCGTTGTTGGTCGCGCCGGCGAGCAGGAGATTGGACGGCCTGATCTGACCTGGACCGTCGCGCAGCAAGGCGTCCAGACGGGCCAGCGCCGCCTGAGCCTGGTCATGCGCCACCCACCAGCGTTCCGTGCGCAGCAACTGCAGCCGCTCCGCTTCGGGCAGCAGCACCGCCGCGCGGGCCTCTGGCACAAGGTGGGCAAGGCCGTCGCCGGGCGGCATCACCACCGTTCCGCCGGGTAAGGCGCAAGCTCGACGGTTGCCACGGCCTCCTTGGCCGGTTCCAGGACAGACGCCTTGCGTGCCGGAGCGCTGCGGCTCGCGCCCGCCGTGCGCGCGAGCTGCTTGCGGGCGGACCGGGTCCGCTGCGCCGCTTCGCTGACGATCTCACGCTGCTGCGACACGGCACGGAAGATCGCATCCTCGTCCACCTGCGCCCGGCCTTGCTCGCGCAGGTGGGCCACCGCCAAGCGGTGCTCGTGCAACGAGATGCGCGGCCGGTCCTGCCGGCTGCACGGAACTTCGATGTAGGCCGTCCCGTCGGGGTCAAGCACCCACACCCGCGACAGGTCGCGTGGGTCGCGTCTTACCAGTAGAGGGCCGAGCCGGTCACGCCCGGCGATCAACGGGCGCAGGGCGTCGGCATAGTAGGCGATGTGGTCCGCCACGATGCCTTCGCGCGTGACCCGGCGGCGCAGCATCGGCAGGAAATCCAAGGCGAACGCTTGCGGGTCCATGACGGCCGGCGTTGCCCCGTGCGCGGCCACGCCGTGCCGCCAGCGCGAGAGCGGCGGCTCCCTCACCGCGCTATGCACCGCATGGTGGTAAGGGCCGGTGATCGCCAGCACGAGCCAGCGCTCCAATTCGGCGAGCGTCAGGCACGACGCGGCGTCGCTGTCGTACTCGCCCCGCTCGCCAGGGTTGGAAAAGGTGGTACCGGGCAGCTCATGCACCATCGCCATCGTCGTGCCGACCAGCCGCTCGACGATGCCGCCCCAGTGCGGCGCCCCCGGCGGCCGAAAGCGCAGCGCGATGCCGTGTTGCTGGCACCCACGTTCGAAGGCCGCGGAGTGGAACTCGGACCCGTTGTCGACGAACACCTCGCCCGGCAAGCCTTGGCAAGGCCAGTCGGCGTCGACGCCAAGCCCGCGCAGGTAGGCTCCTTTGTCGAGCGCCGCATGGGACAGGCACAGGCCGGCAATGGTCGCGGACGGCGCCTCGTAGGACAAGTACAGGCCCGCCACGCAACGGCTGTAGGCGTCGATCGCCACCGACAGCCACGGCCGCCCAACCGGCTTGCGCCATGTCTCGTCCACCAGGATCAGATCGACCAGGGTATGATCGATCTGCAGAACCGCCATGGGCCGCGCGGCTGGAGGCGTCTGCCCCGCCGCTGTCGTCAGTCGCCGCGCCGCGACGCTGCCAGCGCCCTCCCGGGCACGCGCAACCTTGTCGGCGCGCACGCCGCGGACCCGGGCGCGCACCGTGTTGGCCGCAGGCGGGCGGATCCCGGCTATGCGGCAGCGCTCGCGCACCGCACGCACCACCGCCTCCGCGCGCTTCTTCTGCTTGTTCAGGTATTCATCACGGATCGCCTCGGCTACGACCTGTTCGACCGCCGCTGTAAGCCGGCCCTTGCTGCGACCTCCCGGTGACGGGCGAGGTGCGAGCGAGGCAACCAAGCCGCCCGACCGCCGCCAAAGTCGCAGCAGACCGTAGATCGTCCGCTCCGACAGCCCAAGCGCCCGGCCAGTATCCCGGGCCACCGATGCGGGTACAGAGGCGTGCGCCGCCAAAGGCGCGATCACCGCCGCACGACGCCGTGCCTCCGCCCAGGCCGCGTCCGAGAGGCCCAGCGTGCCGCGCTCGGGCACGCGGCGATCACCAGCTCCATTCTCGTCAGGAACCCGGATTTCAGGCTGGACCTGCTTCATCCCATGCTGCCTACTGCAACCATCTTCTGGTCAGGCAGCCTGCCACCGCAGCCGTCTGTTGGTAAAGTGTCGGTTTGATGAGACGGTCTTGTGGTCAGAGCGAGTTCAGAAGACACCAGCAATGGACTGGTTTCGCCCGCTTCCTACTGCAGCTGTCTTCTGAAACCGACACCGGGTGCTGGCCCTGCCACGATGCGGGGAGGCCGCAACAGGCTGCGCCGGCGCATCGCCCGAGATCGCGAGCACCTGTTCGTGTTTGTCACGGACCGCGACGTGCCAACCACTAACAACGTCTCCGAACGCGCGCTGCGGCCCAGCGTGATCTTCCGCAAGGTGACAAACGGGTTCCGCTCGCAATGGGGTGCGGGCACCTACGCTGCTTTCCGCTCCGTCGCCGACACCGCCAAAGCCAACGGCCGCTCCGTGCTCCTCGACCTCCGTCAGGCGATGGCAGCAACCTCACGTGACACGGCCGTAACCCAACCAGGGTGAGCAATTACGTGACCCCAAGGTAAGCGCGCGCTCGTCACCGGATCGACCGGGAGCATTGGCGAAGGGATCGCGCGGTTGCTCGCCGCCGAAGGCGCGGCCTTGGTGGTTCACGGCCGCAAGGCTGAAGTGGCCGAGCGTATAGCAGGCGAAATCCGAGCGGCGGGCGGTCGCGCGGCGACTGCCCTTGGCGATCTTTCAACCGACGCTGACGCCGACTCAGTAGCGAACGCGGCGGCCGCCGCGTTCGGCGGCATCGACATCCTGGTGAACAACGCCGGCAGCTACGAGCAAGTTGGCTGGATGGAGACGACCCCGGAGAAGTGGGCCGATATGTTCAACCACGACGTGCTCTCGATGGTCCGCCTGATCCGGCATCTGTCGCCAGGGATGCGGGAAGCTGGCTGGGGTCGGATCGTTCAGGTTGCCAGCTCCGCCGCCATGCAGCCCTACTCGCATGGGCCGGACTACTCGGCCGTGAAGGCGGCTATCGTGAACCTTACAGTGAGCCTGTCGAAGGACTTGGCCGGGTCGGGCGTGACAGCCGTCACTATCAGCCCCGGCCCAATACGGACCAAGGGCTTCGAGGCGCTTTGGCGCGCCTACGCCAAAAACAACGGCAAGGATTGGGGTGAGGAATGGAGCGAAATTGAACCCAACGTCGTTCGGGAAGTGCTTCCAAACCCCACGGGACGTGTGGGTCGGGTCGATGAGATTGCCGCCTTGGTGGCACTCGTCGTCAGCCAGTATGGCGGATACATCAATGGAGCAAACCTGCGCGTCGATGGTGGATACGTTGTCGGCACGGCCTGACCTTACCCGCGCCGTCGGGCTGCTTCGATCTATGACAGCTGTGGGCGCGTTTCCGCGAACTGCCGAAGCTCTTCTGTCAGAGCTTCAGGCCGTAACCCTCGCCAAATCGAGCCGAAAGTCTTAAGTTTCGCCTTCTGCGCCGCGTAAGTTTTGCACGGATCATGGCCGGGTCGGTGTTCGCTCGGGCTGGCTCCACAACATGTGATCGTACCGGCGTCCGGCTGGCCCGCCTGATCGGCACCCCGTCCATGCTCCGCGTTCCCGTTCTCGTTTTGCCCCAGTTCCCGAATCGCCCCGCTTTGTGAAAAAACTCCGACGTCCGCTGCCGGAGCTGCCCAATGCCGACCAGGACCATCAAGCTGACCGACCGCCTCAACGCTTACATCGAGGAAGCCGTCGCGTCCGGTCGCTACGTCGATGCGAGCGACGTCATACGTGAGGGCCTCCGCCTCCTCGCCCTGCGCGAGTGGGAAGACGGCACCGCCCCGGCCTCCACCTCCCTTCCCGCTGGCGCCCTCGCCACCCGCCAAGCCGCCTGACCTCACCTCGCCGCTCAGCGGCGGGGGCGTGGTCCAAAACGGGCGGTCTATGGGTTACACCGAAAGTGGCCAGAGCCACGCCAACTAAGGGATTCCACGTTTCGTGTGTAACCCGGATCTGAACCACGCCAAGCGCTGGATGGTGGGGCTGATCGGTTCCGTTGACGGATAGAACCAATTCTGGCCATCGATATGCCGTGGCACCAAATGGCCAATCTGCGCAGCTTCGCAGTTCCTGGACCATGGCAAGGATTCGTGCTTATGGAGCTATGGCCGAACCTGGGTGATGGCGGATTGAGAAAGGCGGCGTATCAAGGCGGGTGAAGGCCTGCCTGAACTCCCGAAGGAGCCGATACGCCATGACGAGCGATAGCATTGTTGTTTCCCTCCGTCAGCCCGATACAGTTGACGACCCGCTGACGGCTGTTCTTCGCAGCGGCGCTCG
>JAABUY010002160.1_pt1 | contig 24126 bp, 29 predicted proteins | sample 5560271 | NCBI WGS metagenome assembly JAABUY01 (sample SAMN10711886, study PRJNA513374) | rock metagenome | isolation source: Antarctica rocks | place: Antarctica: Victoria Land, University Valley | reverse complement strand
CAGAGGAGTATGCTCTGCATAACCTGCATAACCCGTACATAAATGCGCATAACGCATGATTAGTCACACCCGCATGGCCTAATTGGCTGGAACGGAGTAAGAATCAATCAATCAATCAATCAATCACAACAACACGGTATGAATTCCAAAGCATTCATAGGACAAGCGCGACAGTCTAGTGGCGTGTACTACCAAAGCCCCATCAAAGCTGAAAAAGAAGGCTGCAAAGGCGATTTGGAAATCCTGTTCATGATCGACTGAAGGCAGAAAGCTGAGATGCTTGACTCGGAGACGCTGATTGCTTGAAGCGTACATCGGGGCGATGAGTATTGATATGCTTCCACAACAGGTCAGCCAAGAGGCCTGGGTTTGCAATGTCAGGAAGTTACTGTATCCTACCTAGTATATTTTGGTCGTTGGGAGATTTCATACATAAGCATGCATACCGCAGGAGCTGAAGAAGAGTACTCGGACAAGGCTGAAACGCTCCACCACGAATACTCGTCTTCCATCCAAGCACTCCGCCTACCTCAGCGGTCATTGCAATTCGGCTGTAGAGCCTGTCAAAGTCTGCGCGTACCTGGATCTCTCGTGGAGCCAGTTCTTCTCCGCGCATCGTTCTTAAATATGCTGGCTCCAGCCATCGAGCTATTTCGAACCATATCTTGTAGGACAATATATGGCCTCTATCATGGATATGTGTCAGCTGGGCTCAGAGCCTGTCAAAAGGCTGATTGCTGCTCAGTTCACATGTGCGAAAGGACCGTAGAGAATCACGTGAAACCTAGGGTCTAGGCTCGAATTCCAGCAGTACCCAAGGAAGGTAGGTAGGTAGCGTAACTTCGTAATGACATTTCTAGCTCGCTCGCCGCATAGATATATATACCGTACGATGCCTCGACCCTTAATACGTCCAATAACACCCATACAATGCTTGCTCTCTAGCTGTTGCCAAACACGTTCCTTAAAGGATCCACCGAACCTCATAACATACCCAAACAAACCCACTAACCATCCTCCGCGAAGAAATCCTCCCTCCGAATCCCACTACGATCGCACATACCCCTGAAGATGCCACCGCGATCATACAGTGCGATCGGCCTATCCAGCTCAGCGATGCGGCCCTGGTCCATGACGCAGATGCGATCGTAATTGATGATAGTCTTGAGCCGATGAGCGATACACAGCAGCGTCTTGCCCCTGAAGCCGGTCGCGATCGTCTTCTGGATCTTCTGATCCGTCTCCATATCGACGGAAGACGTCGCCTCGTCGCAGACGATGATCTGCGAGCCGCGCACGAGGGCGCGCGCGAGCGCCATGAGCTGCCGCTGGCCGAGGGAGAAGTTGAGGCCTTCCTCTTCCACGACGCCGTCGAGGTGGATGCGGCCATGCGTCTTGTCGTCGAGCTTGGCGTCCGCGTCGACGAGGTCGGATTGGCGGAGCGCGGACCAGAGCTCGAGGTCGGTGTGTTCGTTGAAGGGGTCGAGGTTGGAGCGGATCGTGCCTCGGAAGAGGGTGGGGTCTTGAGGGATGATGGCCAGACGGGATCGCAGGTCGTAGAGTCCGACGGTGGCGATGTTGACGCCATCGATACTGATTGTTCCTCCGGATAGTTCGACGAGACGGAAAAGAGTAGACATGATGCTGGATTTTCCGGCACCGGTCCGCCCTACTATCCGATGCGTTCTCCGCCCTCGACCTTGATATCGAAGCCCTGGAGTACCAAAGGAAGACCTTCCCTGTAGCGCATTTGCACCTGATCGAAGACTATTTCTCCCTTCTCCGGCCAGCTTTTTCCAACCTCCTTGAGATGCAGAGGCGCTTCTTCGTCCAGTTGGGTTCCGTAGTAGTGTAACCTCTCGGTGGCATTCATCGCGTTCTCTACCTCGGCCAATTGTCGTACCGTGAATTGAATCATCATGACAATCGATAAGATGTAAGAGAGCACCAGTCCAGAGATGCTCGGGGAAACGTTGAATCTCGACGTGACAACTAAAACACCAGTGGTAAATACGAGGAGGTTGCCGATACAATCCAACCTGACGCTAAGCCAACGCTGGTTCGAAAAGGTCAGGAAATACGCGCTATCCATCATGTTGACTGAGTCCCTTATGCTTGCGGTGAAGCGTTCCTGAAGACCGTAGGCACGAATGCACGCTGTGCCCGATATCGCCTCGCTGAATCGTGCGAAAACCACAGATCGAAGGACTGACTCATGTCGCTTCATTTCTCGAGCGGATGCTCGATAGTAGCTAGCTGAGAAGAGAAACATCAGGAATAGAGGGCCCAACGCGATTGCAAACTGCCTCTGCATCAGCAAAATCCCCTCATAGAGGGCGCCAGAAGCGCTGAATAACTTACGTAGTGAAAGAAGACGATGATCAGGGCGAAGACAGAGATGATCATCGCCAAAGTAAAGAAATACATCCGCATCGCGTCCGTCAAGGTGTTGTCCATGATGTCAATGTCCTTTGAGAATCTGTTGGTAATTCTCCCAAGAGGGGTTGTATCGAAGAACGACATGGGTGCCCTCAATACCCGTGTCATGGCTCGCTGAAGCATGACTTTGCTGGCAGTCGTTCCTAGTATTGACAGTGTGACCGAAAACGCAAACATGAGCAGAGCCTGAACCACGCCCAGCGCAGCGTAGACCCCAATGTACTGGCCCTCCGAAAATCCAAATTTGTTTGAAGTCCAGTAAGACAGCCATAAGCTAGTGGCGATGTTGGCACACTGAGAAATGACAAGAAGGAAGATGACAAGTGGACCGTAGAAGATACTCCCAGAAGCTCGGATGTAAGCAGCATATATACTCCAAGACACGCTCTTTACGGCTCGTTCCTCTTGTTGCATAAGTGTCTTTCCAGGCTTCGAGACCTTCCTTTTCTTGGAATCCTTTTTCTCCTCTTCGATTTCATCCTCATTCACATTTTCCACCACTTCTTCCTGTGCCGTGCTAGCCATCAGCTTCTGGAAGGCTTCATTGTCCCGCATAAGATTCTCGAATGTGTCGATAGTCTCGATGCGGCCTTCTTGCATCCAGATAATTCTGTCGCAACGGTTGAGTACATGGAGCTGATGAGTGGCAAGGATTCGGCATTTGTCCTTGAGTAATCCGGAGATGGCATGGTCAAAGATGTGACGTCCAACATGGGCACTGTCCAATGTAAGCCAAGATCATGCGATAAATACCAAGAACGCATCCGCAGGACTTACTCGACTGCACTCAACGGGTCATCCATCAATACAATATCCGAGTTGAAATATATTGCCCTTGCAATGTTGAGTCGTTGCTTCTGCCCTCCTGACACCGTGATGCCTCGTTCGCCGATTTCCGTCTGATCACCATTTGGTAGCATCTCCAAGTCCGGACGTAACGCACAAGCATCAATGACCTTCTCGTACCACTCTCGGTTATAATCTCTGCCGAAGAGTATATTCTCCTTCACCGTCGCGTTTTGGATCCAAGCGTACTGCGGACAGAAAGCTCTCGACGCTCCCATGACAACTTCGCCGTCGGTCTTCCGCATATCTCCTGCAAGGGCGGCCAGGACAGAACTCTTTCCAGACCCAACGCCTCCAATGATGGCGAGCAGTTCGTTCCTCCCAACTGTGAAGTCCATATTGTGGAGCTTGAACGGTTCGACTTCGGTGAGAGTGCTTGCACTGTCCGTCCCATCTCCGGAGACACTCGGTCGACCAGCCTTGGCTTCTTTCACTGCGAGCTTCTTGGCTTTCGCCTCCGCTCTCTCGGCCTTCATGGCTTCCTTGACTGGACCCTTGCCCTGCTGGCTACCGGGTTTCATATCAGATTCTTGCGTGGCGGTCCGTTCCCACGTGAAATCGGCGTGTTTCATCTCCACGGCGTTCTTGCCTTCAAAGTCCCAATTAAACTCATCTTTTTGTTCTTCCGCCATCAGGAACTCCTGAATGCGACCGAGAGAAGCCCATGCATCAATGATCTGACCAATGACCAAAGGAAGCAAGTTGAGTGGCATCCGTAGCGAGTTAAACAGTGCGAGTGATGAGAAGATTGGGGCAGGATCCAAGGCATGCTTGGAAAGCGAATATGTTATAAACGCCAACATAGACGCGAAGATCGGAAGAGACATGGAAACGGCGTTGATCGCGTTTCGGATGGAGAGCAAGACTTGGATTGATCGAATCTCCCTCTTTCGGATATCACCGAGCCTTTCGAGGAAACTGCTCTCCCATCCGAAGTACTTTACAAATCTGACTGCCTGCAAGATTTCCTGAGTCAGAGAGACCCTCTGGTCTGTGACCTTGTTGATTGCCCTTCGCCGCACGAAAAGGCTCTTCACCGCCTCAGTCAATAGAGGAACACCTATGACAAGTAGGGCGAAGCCCGCTAGGGCACTGTATGTCAAGTTGATGAGAAGAACAACCAAGGTGATGAGGACAGCGAGCGGGGATGTCCACACCATGTGGAACATGCCAGACGCTTGATCAACGCGATAGGTATCTGTCGACATGAGGTTGACAACTTTCCCGTTTCCCCAGCCGGCGCCATCTCCAGAAATACCTCGAGCCTTGTCAGGTGTACTTTGAGGGCCTCCCTTCGGTTGGGTTTTCTTCTTCACCATCCGTTTGAACCATCCATCTTGCTGGATCGCAGTATCCTCATCGGGTAAGGTCTGATCAGGTGCGGCGGCGTCTTCGATAGCTTTGCCTCCGGCTTTTGCTCGACCTGACAACTTCATCGCTTTTTCGAAGATGACAGTTATGAGTACTGCCCTGGACTGGCCACCGATCATCATACCTCGATAGATGAAGTGATTTGTACCCAGACTTTGCAAGATCTGCATGATCGTGACACCAAATACCAGCCCGAGTCCTTTGCCGATATGAGGACCTGCGGTCCCACCATGTTGAGCGTAGTAGGCTTGGGTCGCGAATGCAATCAGGTAACGGAGGGTGAAGGGTGACATGACCTGGAAGATGCTGGCGAAGAGTTGACACAAGCCGCCTATCCAAAATTCGACCTTGAAGGTCTCGTGCATGGCCCATAGTAAGGGATATTTATCTCCCCTCGCAACACGTTCTTTGAAGGATGAGCTGAGCTTCGTCGACAGTACTTCTGCACTCCGGTTAGGATTGACAAGCCAGATGTCGTTGAGTTCGAGTGGCCTTTGATAACCCACCTGTGTAAGTGGTCAGCACTCAGGTCTCTGTTTCTCTAATGGATTATTAGGTTACATACCCTCATCAAAGGCGACATCCATTGGAAGGTGAGTCGGCTGAAGAAACCTGCCTCGTATTCTCTCGACACCACCCTCTCCTTCGGCACAGGCGGTTTGTGGCCTCGCTTCAACGGATTCAACCTCTTATACCAAGCCTTCTTCGCCGCTTTCTGTTCCGTGCTCTTCGTTTCCTCGCCTTGACTTGACAGGGCCGATGCACCAGCAGTGCTTGTCGTTCGAGCTGTAGTCGTCCTCTTCACGCTCTTCTCCGGGTCTTTTTCCCGCTCCGAAATGGACGACTCGCTATCGACATATTGCAAGGGTTCCGTAGCGACGGGCTCACTGGAATTCGTGACATTTGTCGCAGCCACTGGGTCGGTTGTTCGAAACTCCTTCTCTTCACCATAGCCCGCCATCATTCTCAGTAGGACTTGCTTCGGTACTCGGTCAACCCAACATCTTCGAGATTCTCAACAAATAACAGGTACAAATACAGATAGGTACACTAAGGCGAATATAAGTGGTGTCGTAAGTGACGGTTGCCTCCACGCATTATCAAGCACACATGGACTAAGGTACCTTAGGTAAAATCATTGGCCAAATACCGTACCTAAGGCAGACAAACTCAGAAGATTTTGCATAAAGTACCTGACTCATACAGCGATGAGGGTAGGTAGAGGGAGAATTGGTAAATGATCTGATTGGGCAGCTGGTGCACCTTACACGCGATCGGTGAGTGGGAGAGGTCAGGTCCAGGTTGTTTGCGGACTACGGTGTTAAAGCTAGTGTTGTCGGAGATAAGGTGTCGAGTATGAGGCCGAGGGTGCGATCATATCCACCGTCTTGAAGCGGAATGTCGAGGTCTTCCTTACCAGGTAGTATTCATGAGGACGGACAGCAAGCTAATGTTCATTAGAGAAAGGTTTCTGACTCTTTGTTCGTGATCCATGCTTTGATGATGATGCCGTGTGATTCCGGTCATTGCGGTCATTGAGGTCATCGTCCCGCCTTACCTCATCACTTCATGCATGTCATGTTCGCGAGTACCTTAGGTAAGCAGCCATGTGGGTCATTGAGACGGAACTCGGAGTCCTGGACCGCCGACGGACATTTGCTTCCTTAGATTAGGTAATATCCGCTTGATGTGAAAGCCGTGGGCGCGTTTCCAGAGTATGCTGTTGGTGTTCTCAGGATTATCATTTTTTTTTTGAAGACTCACACTACGCTTCGTACTCCCATCATGAATTTCCGTCCTCAGGAAGCCCCGATCCGAATGAGTTTGATGAGGAAAATGTATGAGCTGGGCGTATGTTCTTCTCGTTTGTTACCTGTATACAGCAAAGTGTATCTTCATAGCTCCATACATGACACGCCTCATGGCAATGTATAGACAACCCGGGGTCATCATGTAGATCCATTCACCCTCCAGTAAATCCCCCGCAAGTCCATAAGTTATACACTCCTACTCTCCGAACCCCTCCTCAAACACCATACAATCACATCCCCTTTCCTCCTCCAGTCATCGTGCCCATGACTGTTGAACCCACGCCAACACTCTCGGTACCCACTCCCTTTCAGAACCGTTCGCATTATTTCTTCCGCTTGCTCGAAGAAGACGAGATACTCCGGCCACTGCCTTTTGTCTCTCATCCCATCCGCGCTATTGGCCCTATCTACAGCACCTTGACCCAAGCCTAGACGAGGGAGTTTGAAGCCTAAGCTAGATTTCTCCCGTGGCTGTTGCCCCATCTCCTGCACCAAGAATGCGGTGGGGTTGGCGTAGAACCTGTCGGCTTCATCGATGTACTCGGCTCTCTCGGTTGCGTTCATATTGACGGGTGGCTCGCATTCGAGTGCCCAGGCTTTGATTCCTGGATGGACGAGGTGACTCCGCCATGGGGTCGAGTGGCACGGCATCAGGAAACCAACGGTCATGGTCGTATCGGCTGGTGCTATATGTAAAAGCGCGGGTGGTTGTATCAAGTAATGCTGCTCATGCTGGTGGCGGAGATAGTCGTGCACGGAGATGACGCCAGCTTGATGGACGGAAGTGCCGTAGTAACCTATGAAGGCACTGAGAGCGAGGCCAAACAACAGAAGAGCGGTTTTCAATCTCGAAGCTGTGGTTGTATGAATAGCGGAGGCAGGAGAGACCGCAGGAAGGAAATATGTCGTGAAGGGTTGTGCAGCAAGAACATGGAGGATTGGAAGAAGTGGATATATGAAGCGCATCTCTTTATGGGAGACGAAGGAGAGTATTGTAGGGACAATGATGACAGTGACGGCGATTTCATATCTAAATGTCATTGGAGCAGTGGTGTTCAAGGTATCGGGGGCGGACGATCGTGACGGCGAGGTAACGGCGCGGTAAAGACCAATAATAGCGAACGGTAGAAAGGTGGTAAGAAGGGCTGGAAGTCCTTGCGTAAGGTAGTAATGCCAATCATTTTGCCCGTAGAAGACAGCAAGCGACTGAGCGATGTTGAAGTAGAGGAAACGAAGTGGAGGGAAGGTCCAGGTGTGGTAGAAAAATCGATCAAGAACAGATGAGATGATCAGGGTCGAAGAGCTAATCAGTGTCAGTACCCCTGTTGTCATAGATATATGACCAGTCCTAGAACGTACCCGCAAAGCACGGCTTCGCGAACCAGAACTATGCGGTCTTTCTTGCTTGCATTGACAAAGGAGAAGAGGCCGATACAGAGCCAGATAAGGAGGTTCGTAGGACGAAGTATAGAAGCCAGAGCGGCTAGCAGGAGAGATCCCCGTAGTCTATGATCGATCAGTCCATCTTTTAGTGAGTCGGGGATGCAGCCACAAACTGTGCAAAATCTTCGACCAACCCGTACTCCTCACTGTCGTCTTTACTTGCTTGTGCAGGTGCATTATTACCACCTCCATCTTTTACAGCATCCCTTCCCCAGTCAAAAGGCCACAAGTCCAAAGCTATGACTGTCAATGTCGTTTCCAGCGAGTTCGAAAAAGTGCGAGTCGCACAGAACCACTGCCAAGGGCTACAGACAGTCAAGGCAAGCTATACATCCTCTCGTACGACGCATCAGCCTCAGGTTGTGCATGACAGAATTTCAAGATTTGCTCTATCTAGGACGCTACGTACAGCAGCCCAAGCCTCGTTGCTCCCGTGCCCGTAGACTTTCTCTGCCAACTTCCAAGTATAATGATCGCCGAAAGCTGCAAAAACCGCTTGCAAGACCTTCGGCGCTGCGATCAACAGATCGGCCCGGTAGGCTGGAGACAACTGTAATATCTGCGACAAGGTGGAAGCAATGTAATACACTCCGGCAAAGATCAGAGGATGTATCGCCGACCGTAGACGATGTTCCCACTCCTTTTCGCGTATCAGTAAACGACTGAGATTCGAGGAGTGGATCTGAAAGTACCCAAGTGATCCATGCACCGCTATCTTTTCCGAATACCATGTGCCATGCCGGCTCAAGGGACTGAAAGTATTCATCCGGCTGGAAGAATGTCCGGATGCTCAGCGCATTCAGCACTCTGAAGGCGATCAGGAACAGTAAGATATCTCGCGACGTAGCAGACTGCACTGCACGGTGAACGGCGCGCCGTCGCTTTGATCTGTTATCATCTCGGTGTAGGATTGATTGATCATCAGCAAAGGTCGCAGCCTCCGCGTTTACTATTGTTGACATAGTCCATGAAATGTTCACCCTGCGGCGTGAACCCTGGATCAAGGTAAGGCGTACCGTTAGATGAGATGACGGACTGTTCCGTTGGTCTTTCATGACTCAAAGGCTTAAGTAATCCATTACTAATCAATTTGAGCCCCACCCAAAAGAAGAACTGCCCCACTAGGTATTGATCACTGTAAGTACGGAGTACTGCACCTACCAGGTAGGTAGCGATGCAAGGCGACCGTTAAGTGCAAGCCTGTCGAGTAAAAGCCCCTGGAGCATGGGGGTCGATAGCGATAGCGATAGCGATTGGTCGAAGAGAGAGCAAGGGAGTCACTTTTCATCAAAAGAGAAACGTGCAGTGTTCGTGTGCCTCTAAAGGCAGGTGGGAACGCTTTTCAACGCTTGCGGTCATGGCGGTGGATGGACTTGCACTTAGACGTTTAGATGCAAAACAGCTTTCCAATACTTAAGCTCATCTACTTCGCCCGTTGCAAACCATAACCCGAGACTCAAGATTATTGATTGAAAGGGAGATTCTCACTCGCATCAGAGACCACAGCAGCACTGCAACTATGGCCCCAATAGCAACACTCCCCTCCACAAGCCATGCCAATGGCACCAATGGCACCAATGCCACGACTCTCAAAGCCACCGCACCCTCCTTCCATCCCACCGGCACACCAGATCCGTCCCGGTACCACTCCAGCTCGACCGAAGAAGCCATCGAGAATGAACACACATACGCAGCGCACAACTATCACCCTCTTCCCATTGTCTTCGCCCGCGCGTCCGGCTGTTCGGTGTGGGACTGCGAAGGGCGCGAGTATCTCGACTTCCTAAGCGCCTACAGCGCCGTCAACCAGGGCCATTGCCATCCCGAGCTCGTAAAAGCCCTAACCGAGCAAGCGAGCAGATTGACCCTGAGCTCCAGAGCCTTCTACAACGATGTCTTCCCCAAATTCGCCGAGTTCGTGACCAAGTACTTTGGGTTTGACATGGTCCTGCCCATGAACACCGGAGCGGAGGCGGTGGAAACAGCCGTAAAGATTGCGAGGAAATGGGGCTACAAGGTCAAAGGGATCCCAGAGAACGAGGCCATAGTGCTGAGCGTCTCGGAAAACTTCCATGGCCGAACGGTACATAACCCCCCCGCTGTGAACGGCCCTCGACACCTGCTAAAAGCTGAACCAAACAGTTCGCCGCAATCTCCATGTCCACCGACCCCGAATCCCGCGACAACTACGGCCCCTACCTTCCCAACATCGGTGCCACCTGCCCCGCCACCAAACGCCGGCTCCCATACGACGACATCCCCGCCCTCGCCGCCGCCCTCGACGCCCACGGCCCCCGCACCGCCGCCTTCCTCGTCGAGCCGATCCAAGGCGAAGCCGGCATCGTCGTCCCCGCCGCCAGCTACCTCGCCGACGCGCGCGCCCTGTGCACCAAACACAACGTCCTGCTCATCTGCGACGAGATCCAAACCGGCATCGCCCGCACCGGCAAGCTCCTCTGCCACGAGTACTCCGCCGGCGTCAAGCCCGACCTCGTCCTCCTCGGCAAGGCCCTCTCCGGCGGCATGTACCCCGTCTCCTGCGTCCTCGGCGCCCGCGACGTCATGCTGGCCGTCGAGCCCGGCACCCACGGCTCCACCTACGGCGGCAACCCGCTCGGCTGCGCCGTCGCCATCCGCGCGCTGGAGATCGTCCGCGACGAGGGGCTCGTCGAACGCGCTGATCGTCTTGGCCGCCTCTTCCGGAAGGGCCTCGAGGACCTGCGCAACCCTATTATCCAGACCGTCCGTGGCATGGGTCTCCTCAACGCTATCGTCGTTGACGAGTCCCGCACCGGCGGTCACTCCGCTTGGGATCTGTGCTTGCTGCTGAAACAGAAGGGGCTTCTGGTGGGCCGCGCTCTGAAAATCGCCCACGTCACCTCGACTGTGTCGGCTGCGGGGACTGTTGCTGACGATGGTGAGAAGGCTAAACCGACGCATCAGAATATCATCCGCCTGGCGCCGCCGCTGGTGATTAGCGAGGAGCAGATCGCGACGGCGTTGCGGATTATCGACGAGGCGCTGAGGGAGTTGCCGGGGTTGACGGGGGAGAGGGAGGAGAGGGTGGTGCCGGAGGAGGAGAAGGGGGTGAAGATTGGGGTGGAGAACTGAACGAGGGACGGACGACGTTAGGCTAGGGTGTGATTCGAGGTTGGTGGGGTCTGTTTATTCTGCTTTTGGAAAACCGGAGTGCGTGCGGGCTTTTGGCTGTCCAATCAGATATCAAACGCAATGTTCCTGTCTGAGATGGACTTGTTTCACATTGCCGTCTACTGTACAATCCACACATCGGATCCACCATACTCTCCCATTGCAGTCGATATCTCTTCCGCTTCATCATGACCAACACCCACACCTCGTTCCCCGCCCACCACCAAACTTCCCCTCCCGGAATGCACTCTATACATACCAAAAAAGCCCGACATCCACTCTTCCCTTCCCCCCCCGAAACGCAATCCTCGAAGGATTATCGTACAAACCGAGCACTCAACCCAGCAAACGCATCAGGACTATGCCTCCCACTCTGCCAACCCCCAACATCCACGCTCTCCTGACTAACATGCCTCGACTCGCCATTCGCCCGCGGCAACGGCCTCGCACCGAAACCGCCCCCACCATCCGACGCTCCGAACCCGGCGGCGGACAGGAAAGGGTTGCGGCTTCCTGCCGTCAGCGTCGCGGGCATGGTGACGCTGCGGTGGGGGTGTCCCGGTGCGGGGACGCCTGGGGGCAGTTTCGGCATCGGGGGTTGATTTGTGGTGGGGATGTCTGAGGGGTCGGTGTTGTTGGTGGAGGGGTGTTGTAGTGGGGACGGGGCGAGGTGGGGGTAGTTGTAGAGGGCTAGGATGCTGGTTTTGTCGTAGCGGGCGGTGGGTTGGGAGATGAGGGGTTGGGGTTGTTGGTAGGGTGCTTGGTGGGTCTCGTTGGGAGGATATTGCGGTGTGTAACCAGGAAGAGGTTGCTGCTGCGACTGCGGCTGTGGTTGAGGCTGAGGCTGAGGCTGGGATGGGAACGGTTGGCTCTGGGTGGGAATGGTGTTGTTGCTGTAAGAATAAGCTGCATAAGGATTGCTGGGTGGAGATAGTTGCTGTTGAGTAATATACGGATTCGATGAAGATTGTTGCCCTGATCGAAGGAAGGGGTTGTAACTCCCGAGTGACGATTGTTGATGCGGTGTGTAGGTGGAGAAACTGTACTGTTGAGGCATCTGAGGCACAGGTGGAGTCATGGATTGCTGGTGTCGTGCTTGTTGCAGTTGTTGCTGTTGACTAGGATATCCACCCGTTGCATGTGGGAACAGAGGTTGTGAGACCTGTAGTTGTTGGAAGCTTTGTTCGATGTCCTGCGGCGATGTTGTGACCTGGGTAGGCGCATCGAAAGGATTGTACAAGCCTGATTGCTCTTGACTGTTGTAGACGAAACCACCATTACTGTGGCCATATTCGGGCGCTGGTGAGGCGGTGGGCTGGTTGCTTGTTGAAAGCCCTACTGTCGGTTGATCAAAGGGATTGTTGGACTTTACAGGAGAAGCGGACTTGGATGGTTCGTCCGCCGTGGTAGGGGGCTGGTAACTGGGACTCTTTGAAGGCATTGGCGTCCGCGTTCTTGAAGATGGAGCGTTGCCCTCTCCCAACCTTACCAGGGTTTCCACAGTCCGCTCAAGGTTACCATTCAAGCCTTTAAGCACTGCTGAGTTTCGCTTCTCATCTGGGAAACCCATGTCTCTCAACGTCCCCAGTTTCGATTCGAAAGGTGCATCTATACCACCGATTGATGCTCCGAAGACCCTTGATTGTTTGTTGAGACGTACCGGAGACGGCGGAGCTGCAAATCTGGAATTTCCTTCAGGTGACTCTGGTGGCGACATCCGGGCTGTCCTGGACAGGGGAAACGTCGAGGATGCCGCACGTAGCCCGAAAGCAAATCGCTTGCTAGGTTTGGGTGGAAGCGGTGGTGGTTGTTCCTCCGAACTCCTTGTGCTGCCGGTGCTTTGGTGAACCATAGGTCTTCCTGCCCCACCAGAAAACTGCTTCTGCTCGTACTTTTGTCGTATGAACCTCTCCATTGCAGAATCCACCTCGTCGACGTCCATCGGTATTGGTGGCTTTACATTTTGAGGGTTATAGGTCCGATTCGACGCGACGTTGCCATTGCGCTTCATATACTGTGAGCAAAGTTAGATGCATTCTTACCCGATTGGATCAGCGAACAACCTAACCTCAACCTGTTCGTTAGACCAGCTATCCATGCTCAATGACTTCACTTTCGAAACGTGTGTCCCAAGCTTCCGATGGAGTGCCGCGCATCGCATGCACAGGAATATCCCTAACTTTACACACACCATTCTATCAGCTCCGCATGGACTTGGATCGAACCCCAAACCATGGATGAAGCCTGTTGATTATAACCTTGTGCGGAGGCACGACATTCTATAAGATCCAAGACCATCTCGAGCATGCAAAGGAACAGACTTACGCTCCAACTGGCCCACCCTAAAAGCGAAGGACTTGTCAGCCAAGTCCTTATGACCAGGGCATCGCAAGGACATACCTGGATTCCTCGCCTGACAGTCTGCGCAACGATCATTGCCAGGCACCGTTCTTATCAATTCCTGGATAGCCCGCTCATTGCGCGCCTGAGAGCGCTTGCTGATAGTCGCCGTCATCCTCCGACGCCGACAAAACGGGTATAGACCTGGTTGAGCGCAATCGTAAAAAGCGTAAGCGATGCGACACGAGCGCCGACGACAATCACGCAAGCGCCATCAGCATTGAAAAAGCCAAGAGGTTCAGAAGGAGAGACAAGAAATGGCACGCCGCACAAGAACGGGTATTAATATCATTAAGGGGAAACTTGAAAGGGGAGATGATGACTGAAGGCAAGGTCCGTGAGCCTCTCGCTTCGGCATGGTGGCTTGTCCGGCGGAAGGATTACTGTTAGCACGTAGTAAACATCCTGCCGTCTCAAAGAACCTGTTTACTTCATATAAACACAATTGAATCACAAGACCTTCTCGTCCCCAGATACTGTCTATAGATATACCTATGCTTGAGGAGTACTTCGTAAGCATTACGGGACTATACCAAGATCGTTTCCGGTTAGTTCCGGCGGCCTAGTTCGGCCGGCTCCTGACGAAAGCCATTGATCTTCAACTTGCTTCCCTTCAATGATAGAAATAACAATGATTCAACCAACGTTCCCCGTCTTATTCAGTCCCCTTCCGCTGTACTGAAGAGCTCCCTGCAATTAACAATGGCATCCTCCTCAACTTTGATCAGCTTAACGCGAAGTTGGAGGACTTTCGAACAGAGATGGTTGGGTGTTTCAATGCAATTGAAAACCGTATGACTGTGCGGTGAGTTACTCTTCCTTTCAGGTCTCTTTGGTCATCATTGTTAAGAGGATTCAAAAGGATTCAAAAGGATTCAACAACGTTGCTCGGCTCCGGAACTCACAGATACGAAACCATAAGATTGAATTATAAGCCCCGAACACGAACGGCGAAACACCTGCAGTCTTCCCATCTGACATAGGTACCAGGTAGTTACCTGCCTTAAGATCCATGCGAAGTCAGTCCTAGTCTTTCAATCTCAATAATGGAGCCTCATCAGCTCATCGAGAATAGGGCAAGACCTCACCAATCTTTCGAGAGCATATACACTTGAAATCATTGATCTCGGTACTTCTATGGTCGAAGGCGGGTTCATTGATATGTGGGGCCACGGAGCTGCTTAGTCATTCGCCGCACTAAGAAAAAAAGCTCTGGCGCTCCTCAGTTCTCCATTACCTCTTCTTCCTGCTCGTTACTACTCTCAACCGCCAACTCACAACAGTGGGCCAGCAACCGTTGACGATCAGATCAGATCTCAACGATAGCCCACAATGCTCCGCTGTCTAGCAGCACACTATGTCAATGCGATGTCGTCCGTTACTTTCCTTGAAGCGCTCCATCTCATCAAGCAACCTCCAGCGTTTTTCCCACCTCCCCCATTTCCTTCTTGTCCGTTGAGCCACGACTTTGCCTACCTCCTGCGCCTCTCTACATGGTCCCGAGGCATACTTTTTCTACGTCTGTGGGAGAATGAAACCAGGTTTTTAGCAGGACCGCGTCTACTCCACCCTACCGTTCCTGTTCTCAGTGGAGCCGTAGGACTATTTTTCGGACGGACAGAAGTTTTTTCGGTTTGTTTTGAGCGGCTTTACTCTCGTGGCGGCCATAAGATGTTATATACTCATATCTAAGGGTGTACGGATCGTTGATGCTGCAATACCTTGTACATGATGCGTCAGTGCTTCAGCTCCAATATTTTCATACGAATTTACGATTCTGTTCTTGCAATGGGATTAGAGCCAATCAGAATCGAACAGATGTACTATTACAAAGAGTTCGCAGGTCAACTCCTGAACAACCCTGACTGCCTCTAGTGACCAACAATTATGCTCGCGCTCAGCTGGGAACATGACGGCGTACGCGATCAAGAGGTGTAGAAATATGTACATTGAATCATTCTCCTCCAGTCTGTCGAGAGCACCCGAATCCCGACCCCCAAGCCTCACCCTTCACAGAAGATAACGATAATCAGGACTCATGTCTCCCTTCTCCGTCTTCTCAAACTCCGTCAGGCTCAGATCCTTCGGGCTCCGATCCCTGTTCCGGTTCTGCACCCAACATGCCACGAAATAGACACAACAGCTCACCGCGCTCAAGCACACGAAGCCGATACATATACTGTACCCGCGTCTATACTGCGGCGCGTCTTTCATCTGGAAGGCGTAGGTGGCGATGATGCCGCCGATGTTGCCGAAGCCGATTTGCCACGCGGTGCCGACGGCCCTGCGGTGATGCCCACCCAGGTTGAGGTTGAACCAGCAAACGATAACAGGCATGGCGGAGTAGCAGCCCATGGCCACGAGGAACAAGGCTGCATATTGGAGATTGGGGCGGTTGTGGACCGTGAGGAGGATGGCGAAGCCGGTGATGGCGACGGAGATGGGGATGAGCGTGAACATGAAACGGTGTCGTGTTTTATCCGAGATATAAGCAAGTATCATCGCGAAGCCGAAGGCCACAGCCCAAGGTGGCACCGAGTGGAGTTGCGTGCCGATCGGGGAGTAACCGTATGTTTTGATGATGCTTGGCGCGAAGAACGCATAACTGCCGTTTCGATGTCACAATTAGTGGCGATTTCAGTCTTTCGGCAGTGGAGTACTAACCCGTAAGCCGGCACAATGAGACCAAAGTACATGAATCCACCAACGAATATCTTAAAGTCTTTAAAGACGTTGCCCACATCGCGCACAGTGATCTTGCGCTCTGCCGCGGATCGGCCTTGATCTGCTCGAAGACGCGCTTTGACGTACGCCCGCTCCTCCTCGCCCAGCCATTTCGCATCTTCAGGAAAGTCCGGGATGACAAAATAGAAGATGAAAGCGACCAAACATGTCAGTGTACCTTCCAGGATGAAGATCCACCGCCAACCCCGGTAGCCCCGCATACCACTCATTTTGCCAATAGCACTGGCGAGTAGGCCTCCGAACGCACCGGCGAGGGTAGTAGAGCTGAAGAAAAAGGAGAATCGACGTTGCGCTTCGGACCGCTTGTACCACATACCAATGAGGTAGAAGCCTGTATGTGTACCTCTTAGCAAACCGAATCATCCGATGCAAAAGGTGTGGTCTTACATCCAGGAAACATTCCAGTCTCGGCAACGCCTAGAAAGAACCGCGTCGCCAGAAGGCCGCTATAGCTCTGTACCAGACCTTGGCACACTGTCACCAAACCAAAGAGGAACATGCACGCCGACACTGTATTATGATCAGTACCCGGCGGTCCAACTCGAGACATCCGAAAGAACTCACACCAGACGTGCGGTCTCAATCTCTTCAGGAAGATATTGGATGGGATCTCAAAAAGGATGTAGGGTACGAAGAATATGGTCAACGCCGTATTGAACTCTACACCTCCGAGGTGAAGTTCCTCTTGTAGGCCAAAGACGGCAGCATTCCCGATGTTGGTCCTATCACAAATGTTAGAACGCTCGAACGGATGTATTGTCCAAGATCCTGCTCCCATACCGATCCAAGAATGCCAGGAGATATAGAATGCTGAGGATTGGAATGACCCGCCAGTCGATCCTGGCTATCAACTTCCGCTCGGTGGTGTGCGATGGGCATTGCACATGAAGGTCGTCGTCGTAGTCGACGCCGGCGTGGGCGATGTCAGGATCGTAGTACTTGCCTCTATAGGGCTGATCATGACCCAGCGATGACTCCATGATGTCTGTGGCTTCTGATGAAATAGAATGTAAAAATCCACCAACAACCGTAGACGCGCCAATGGCTTACTCTCGTGACGGCGCATGTTGACACTCCTTCCAGCACTTTGTTTGCTTCAGATCAATGCCAATTGCTCTGTCAACTGCTCGCACAAAGCAAAGCCAATCCTTTCAGAAAGTTGACTTGTCCGACTAGGGACTTTTAAATGTGGACAGCGGAAAGCAGAAGATGAACAATGTTGGGTAGCGGCTTCCTTAATAATGGTGACTGCAGGGTTGGGAGAAAGTTTCGGCGCCTTGCAGCAAAAAGCGAGGGGTGAGATAACGTGGGGATAGGGATAACGATACGGATCTGTATTGATTTAGTCAGATTTCCCCACAGCTTAGGGTAACATGATTGGTTGAGACAGGGTAACTTTACCTTAAGGTTACCGTATCAGGGTTTAAACGAAGCTGTTTCACTCGCACGAGTACATTAGTAAGACAGTCACGGGGTACCTAAGGTACTCCGTAAGCTTTTGTAAGTGGAGGAATTGGGGCCTCGGTCCAATCTTCTAAGTTACCTTGACGATGAACTGGTCTGCTCGTAAGGGACCAACTAACTGTTTTTGGTAGATAGGTTACCTTGTGTGCCTTATCACCTCAAGTTACCGTCGCTGACTATGCAAACTGCTCCCGCAGGCAAGTGATATCAATATGAGGGGAGAGAGCAAAGATAAACGGGGAACAAAGGCAAAAGATACGAATACATACCTTCGCACTAGGGTGATAGTAGGCCCGCCGTGCCGGTCGGAGGGCGGATACCAGGGGTCCGGTAGCGCCAATAGCGCCGATAGTTTATCCGAGATGCCTAGCTAGAACTTTGAGGCACTCATCCTCAAATTCACGGCCTTCAGTCAGCCTACACACGTCCTTTCCTTATACCTGACGAGCTCTCTTCATAAATAAAGATCGTCCTTCTTGCATGAAAGATCAAGCCAACTACCGTTCGGTATGGCCGCGGAGCAGCGGGTGTCGAATGGGTTCCCGCCTCCGGCCACAGCCAACCTCAATGTCAAGCCTGACACTTCACCTGCAAGCAGGCTTCCCAGCACAGCTTCAACAACTTCCAACACCGCATCAAACACCACATATCCGGCATGTCTGGGACTATCGTCACCTAGCAGTCCTGCCTGCGTTGAGAGCTTCAATACATCGAATGACTTCTCCCAAATTCCCCCAAGCGCGAATCCGCCTTCTCCTGCTAGCTCATGCGATCTCAAGAGTACCTCCGCCGCAACATATTCGCCCTTCAACAACACGTTCTCGATGCTAGATATGGCCGCAGAAGGTAACGCACTTGGCCCAGCAGACTCCGATTCAAACCCGCGAGCGATCACACAACATTCGTTCAAACGTAAAGCTGAGACGAGCCCCGACACTCCAATCATTGACACTCTTAAGAGAATTAAGGCATCGGACCCAGCCTCTACAATGGAGCGACCAGAACTCAACGATGGCAGCCTTACAACAACCCAGTCCACAGAGCTTATCGCACAAGAGCTACTGAGTTCTCGAAATGCACAAGTTGGCAAGTCTGTGGTGAAGCGTAATGTTGGCGGTCGTCCCAAGACCGCTACGCTCAAGCAGAAGAAGCCTGTGGGACCTACGAGATTGCGGAAGAATAAGCCAGTGGTGGCGGCCGTCCACATGGACATCTGGGAATTGATCCTACCGTACTGTCCACTTCGTTTCCTATTTACCGCAAGAAACGTCAACAAGCTTTTTCGAGAGCGCCTCGCCTACGGGTCCCTATGGAAGAAGTGTCGAATCCAAAATTATGGCACGGGTATGCCGGATCCTCTTCCGAATATGATGGAGTGGGATTACGCAAATCTTGTTGAAGGGCTTGGTTGTATGAGTTGTCAAAACAAGAGGACTAGGAAGACCTATTGGGCTTTTCAAAAGAGATGGTGTGCGAAGTGTCTGATGAAGAACACTATTCTCGTATGTACACAGTCATCTCTCATACACTGCAGTTGAAGCAAGTCTGATCTTATGCCGGCACTAGGAGAGCGCGTCGAGCAACATCTTGACGAAGCATCCAAAGATCCTAGAGTGCATTCCGCACGGCATGTTTGACTCCTGGGGCCACTATGAGAGCACTGCTCATTACTCCAGCGACAGATGGCATCGAAGTGGCCATGGACAGCAGAGAGGCTACGAGTTAGCGGCGATCACTAAGCAGATGCAAGACATTGAGAATTTTCTGGACTTGGGAGAAGACGGAAAGGCCAAGTCGGAAGAAGAGATTGACGCGTGGTATGCTCCGAGAATTGAAGCCAATGAGAAACTTATGAGAGATGTTCAAGAAATAGAGAACTGGTTAGAAAATAATAGTCGTGAAAAGGTCCGGGGAGCCGGCAATCAGAAACTGGAGCGAGAGAAGTTCTACAAGGCCCACGCCCTGTCAATGGACCCACCTCTGCAAGCCGCAGCTCTGGAGCGGATTCCAGCCTACCAACGAGCCGCCAACATCTCGAAAGCACCAAGCGAGCGCTCATGGCAGCTTTTGCTCCCTAAGCTCGAGGAAGAAAGGGCCGCGGCGGAGAAACTGGTTCGGGATGAGCAAGAGTGCCGGGACAGGGCTGAACTCAACCAGGAGCTGTGTGTGGAGTATGTGAACATCAGATTCCATCGGGACCACGAGTATCCGCCAGAGCAAAAACTGGTGCTAGAGCTAGCGGATGAGGTCCTCTCGAACCTTCAGACAGAAATCCCAACTGGACCTATCGATGACGCAGACTTCGTTCTACTCGTTCTACGTGCTGTAAGAGAGAAGTACTATCGCCTGGCCGAGTCGGAGAGACCAGATGCGTATGGCACATGTGGAAAGCATCGCTTATTATTGGATGATGCAAGGATGGTTTATGAACGAAGAATCTCACCCGCAATCGATGGTTGGAATGATTCCGCGAGGAGCAAGGCGGCGAAATTTTTCAAGTGTCCGGGTTGTACACGTACCGACATCAACCTTCGTTACACGTTTGGACAATTGTTTTGCCATCTGAACGAGAAACACTCTGGCCACATAGGCGACTTCAGCATTCTTCGAGCCGAGAAGGAGTCGCTTCCTGTCGGCGTTCGCTTCCCGTGGTGTCGCCTGGAGTGGCCGGTCAATTTACCGATACTGGCTGAGCACCATATCTCCACCGGGCGGTGGAATCCACATGACGGCTCTGATTATGTCCTGGCGCCACCGAAGCCAGCCAAAACACTCACGCTAACATCTGCCTTTGAGCAACGTTCGGTATCTGCGACTGCTGGCCCCGATCACTGTAATTTCGTCGACAACATCATCTATGCAGGCAACCTCCTCCGCCATACGCCTCTCATGGCGAAGTATCAGACGCAGATCGCTCTCAAATTTGCGGTCGATGTGGCAGCCGAGTTTCCAGACGATCAGCCCACCATCGAAGACCTTGCACTTTTGGACCTGGCTCGCATTCGAACGGGCAACTATCCACTGTTCGACAATTTCCGTTGCAAAGCGTGCTGCGACACCCCGGAACCGGCGAGGAACAACAAGTTTGTCAACAAATGCCAGCCTTTCGGCGAGCTTGCACACCACTTCAAGACTAACCACTTCCATTACTCCTGGGTTTCCGACATGTTGGTTTTGCCGAGCGAGGCGGAGCTCTGGCTTGCTTTGACCGAGCCGGGAATGGAGCCTGCGATGGATGTTTTCGACAAGCTCTTTCCACGTCACGAGGAGCACTTACTTGACCCGACGTTACAATTTCCTTTCCAGGCTCCTGTGGCGAACATGTTGTCGGAGCTTCCGGAGTAGCTTCAGGTACATCCAACGCCTGGGACGGCTCGAGGCCGAGTTCTGCGTTTCGTATCGCCGCGCCGCTTCGCGTCGTTTTGTCTGAGCATTTGTTCAGATCAGACAGGATTCCCTTTCTCACTTACTGCATAGCGTTTACGCCGGCCGATGATACCCCCAGGGAATGTTATGAGGCACATGACCTTTCAGCGCTGTTACTGTCACGTTCTACGATCACCATGCCCGATCCCATGTCTCTTCTACCTTACCATCACAACTGCAAGAGAACAATGTATCCCGGCGATGATAGCACTTCTTTCTATGTTCGATCTCGTCTTACGACGTACTATACTCTTTGCACTTTCCTTCTTCCATCGCCGTACATATTCGGCTTCGGTCTTGCACTCAATCTGCACTCAATCTTTGCTACCGTTGCTCCTGTCATAGTACCCGAATCTTCGAGAAGTCCCTTAGTTCCCACACGACCACCTTTATGAACTCCAATCTCGAGTCTTGCTTTCTTTTCAAGAGTGGAATGTCTACGTGGGACATGTTTGTACGTCTCTGTCATGAGACATCAACTACGGCAGATATTCAATGATAAGTCAACAAAACCATACTTCGTACATATATCCTTAAAACTGCCGGGCATCGCAAATAGTGGCATCAAACAGTGCCGATCTCATCCCATCTCCATAATCCGGAAGGTTCTGGGAATGAGGGATGTTAGGTACCTCACCCTCCAAGAACCACACGCAAACTCAGCCCTTCACGGTACGAGCCTCCCACACAGCCCTACAGACTCCTGCCGCATGTGCCTCCCTCTCACGAAACCCCGCCGTCGTCGACGATCAAGATTGGGGAGCCGGCACAAACCAATCGTTTCCACAGTGCCGTGCATAAGTGTGCATTGGACCGAACGCCAGGGAAAAACGTCGGTCCGGCGCCAAAGTCTATATGGCGCCTGGGAAGTCGTTGACGTAGGGTTTCCAGATTTTTTTTCTCTCAAGATCACACTTTGCAGATTGGGATGAAAGTGGTAAGAACTTGCTAGTCGTAAGGGGAGTGTTTTGGGGGATTCGAATGGGGTTACAGGTGGATCTTGTAAGGAAGAGTTTGATGAGAGCTTTTCTTATGAATTGGAATTGGCATTGATGATAAGGTGGATAATGATCAATACTGTCGTGTTACCAGAGCTTACGCCCTGCGTTCCCTTCCTTCTTCTCGAGGGTTCGATATCTGAAACGAATCTTAGTAATCACTCATTCTTTCCAGTGCTTACCTTAAGACCACCTTATTATTAGATTCACTTGACAATCCTGAGTCAGACCGATCGTAAAAGTCCTACAGTGGACAACCAACCTCACCGTCTTTGTTTGAGCTACCAAAAAACACAGAATTCTACCTGGTATCTTCTCTCATCTCTCATACGAGTTCAAAACGATGGCTACTGCAGCGCGCACCTTCACACGCGCTCTCACCCGCTCGACGCCCACAACCTCGACCCTCAAAACGACCGCCACCCGCACCGCACGCTCCTCCCTCGCACGCCAGACCTTCCAATCCTCCTCCCGCCGCGGCTATGCCGACTCCGCCGCTCCTCGATCATCGAGGGCGAGTCTATACTGGGGCCTAGGTGTTGCTGCCGTCGGGGGCGCCGGGGCTTGGTTCTACCTCAACAACGGCGGTGTCACCCACCTGAAGGAAAGCAGTTCCGGCGAGACGCGTGGCATCTTCACGCCGACGAGGGAGGACTATCAGAAGGTGTATGCTGCGATTGCGAAGGCGCTGGAGGAGAAGGATGAGTATGACGATGGGAGCTATGGGCCGGTGATTCTGCGCTTGGCGTGGCATTGTAGTGGGACGTGAGTGCTTTCGCCGTGGTGGGTTGGTTTGAAGGGTGCTGATGGTCGGATAGGTATGATAAGTTGACTGGGACGGGGGGATCGAACGGTGCGACGATGAGGTTTGCGCCGGAGGGAGATCATGGGGCGAATTCAGGCCTCAAGGCTGCGCGGGACTTTTTGGAGCCTGTTAAGCGTGAGCATGACTCCATTACACGTACGCTTCGACTCGACTGACATGTAGTGCAGAGCAATTCCCGTGGATCACCTACTCCGATCTCTGGACGCTTGCTGGTGTCTGCGCCATCCAGGAAATGCAAGGTCCCGTCATCCCGTGGCGGCCAGGCCGCAACGACAAAGACGTGGCAATGTGCACACCCGACGGTCGCTTGCCGGACGGAGCCAAGGAGCAGAGCCACTTGCGCGCGATATTCGGCCGCATGGGCTTCGACGACCGAGAGATTGTGGCCTTGAGCGGTGCACACGCTCTGGGACGGTGTCACACCGACCGAAGCGGTTTCGAAGGCCCGTGGACCTTCAGCCCCACCGTCATGTCGAACGATTACTTCCGCCTCCTGATGGACGAGAAATGGGGCTTCCGAAAGGTGAGCCACCGCTCCGGTGCTACAGATGTCGGGACGACGTTCCACTGACCTTGCATAGTGGGACGGACCCAAGCAATACCAAGACAGCAAGTCCAAGTCGCTGATGATGCTGCCAACGGACATGGCGCTCATCAAGGACAAGGAGTTTACGAAGCATGTCGAGCGCTACGCCAAGGACGACCAGGTCTTCTTCTCCGAGTTCCGCGATGTCATCGTCAAGCTCCTCGAACTTGGAGTGCCGTTCGCTTCGAAAGAGGAGGACCGGATGACTTTCCAGCCTGGCGCCTAGGCTGCGGTGATGGTGGTGTATCCATTAACATAGATCTTTTTCTCTCTCTGACGGCAGCGCTCATGGCTATAGAACTAGAACTAGAAATAGATCTCTTTTCGAAGGACCACCGGAGTTTTTCCCATTTGCTGCAAAGTTCAGCCTCTTCTTTTTTAACTGTGTTTTAGCCATTCAACACAGCTTACGATGGATTTTGTACGATGATGTAGATGATGTGTTTTGTCTTAGTTGTCTATCGAATAACTGAGTAACTTATGCGGAGCTCGTCGACTACAGCAATTCCTAGAATGTTGGCTCCTCGGTTCGCTCAGAACTTTTTGCAACTTTTTTTTGAAAATCACACTCAAATTCAGTGTTTTGATGTTAAAATCACAATAAACAAATAGTTTGCATAA